>Ga0256404_1002420_pt1 | contig 41308 bp, 37 predicted proteins | sample RumenRJG_01DNA_FD_185990 | JGI IMG/M metagenome (GOLD analysis project Ga0256404, IMG submission 185990) | Bovine rumen microbial communities from Lethbridge, Alberta, Canada - RJG_01 | ecosystem: Host-associated > Mammals > Digestive system > Stomach > Rumen | place: Canada: Alberta | collected... | reverse complement strand
CATATGCAGACCATTTAGGCCGCAAAGTTACAAAATCAAGTCCGTTGACTCTTTAAACTACTCGTAAAAGACTCTATTTCAGCGATTTCAAAGAACGATTACCCCACTTTAACGGGACAGTAGTGATTATCCATAATCTATTAATTTTAATTGTACAATGGAAATATTCCATCGCACAGATGCACTTAATTTAACTCTGCGCATCTACTACCAGAGTTGTTTTATAGAGGTCGTATAACCTTGACTTCCTGATCTTCCCTTTATCCACTCCAAGGTGAATTAACTCATTTCGTATTATTGTAACAAGGTCATTTGATAACCTGGGATCCATCACAAACTCGGATACTATTCTTATCGGTGTTATAGGAATTCTAAGAACCTCGCCAAATTGTTTCTCTGAAGGAACATGAATAATCAATCTTACTTCATCTTCATGTTCAAAGGAGTCTCTCTTTAAAAAGAGAGATGTTAGAATGAGATTTGCCATATTATCTTGTGTAATCGTAGGTAAATGTTTCACCCATTCCTTTATCTCATATTCTGTTTTATATTCAACTTCACGAATCTCTGCGCTACAACCTCTCAGAGATGGAGCGATTTCATCCATGATTTGTTGCGGCAATGTCTTAATTCTCACCGCGACATCTCCTAAATCTTTGATGCAGTTACTCTTATTAGGAATTAGTGAATATATTCTCCACATAGCATCCGAGGACTTCTTCTTTGTCCATGACTGACCAAATATACCAGAGAAACATAAGTCAATCATTTCTCTACTAACACGTTTTCCGTTACGAAGAACAAAATTTTGCTTCAGAAAGAAGTTCTCGTATGGGTCTTCCCATTTTACCACTTTACTTACAAATAATACCTTCGACTGCAACAAGGACATCAGGTATTTGAGTGGCATATATTTATATATAGGTATATTCTCCATGATTAATAAAAAATGTTAGCGTTTCTTCCTTTGTTGTTTGAAAGCTTCATTATTTATCTTGAAATAATAGTAAATTTCTCTAAATGCACTACAAATAAGATCTATTGATGTATATTTTTTTGATAAAATGATTAACTTCTTCTTTTCTGTGTATCTGGAGTTATAATATGCGTAACGAAAATACTGACCATCGGGATCGACATTATGTATTTCATTTACCATTTGACCAATTCTATCTGTTTTACTATCATTCGTCTTAATAATACAATATTGTTGCCACAAAGATAGGAGGCTATGAGTATCTAAATGTGGATTATTAGGATTACGACTAATGAGAGCATTTTTCATCGTAAGTTCCAAAAAATGACGAATACAATATAATAATGGAAAGATAATGGAACTTCTTATGTTACTAACCCTCGATAGTTTTAATATTTCCATAAGCCACAAGGCTGCTGTAGCATATGCTTCTGGAAGGGTTAAGACTCTATCCTTTTTAAGTGGAATATATTTGTTACTATTGGGCGAATGAAATTTAATGAACAGTTGATTTACCATACGACTATTCGATTGAAATAATAAGTCTGATGCTTGTTGATTGGGTAAACTTATCAATCTATGATAGATTCTCCTTCTTTCATTCTCCCTTATTACCTGAGGCAGATTCTTTTTCAATGGGTATTTTTTCTTACCCATAGAATTTTGTCCATTTTTATGTCTTTTCTTTGATTTACGATTAGTAACCACTTCCATACTCTCCTTTTTCCCACAAAATTACGAAAAAGAAGTGTTGGATGGAAGGGAGAAAAGGGATAATGTATGAAGTACCCCGATTAAAGTATGAAATGTTTGAGAAGATGCCCAAGGAAAGGAGAACTACTCCTATTTATCATCGTAATGCCCATTGGGACTGAAATACGACAAATAGGTCATATTGAGCAATTTGAAAATGACTTAAAATAATCAAATATCTTATGCTTTTTCGTCAAAACTCTTGCAGAAAATCTCAAAAAGGTGTATATTTGCATCGTGAAAAATCTCAAAAAGGTGTAAAATATGGCAGAACAGAAATCTCAGAAAGGTGCGGATGGCATCATCTTGAAGCGTAAAATGTATGAATAAGTTTGGAGAATATATGACCACTCCTACTGTTTTGCATGCAGCTGACTATAAAGTAGAGGATGGCATCACCTATCTTCCGCTTTACATGACACCCTTATTGTAAGTTCAAGGAGCTAAAGTCTCAGCCTTAACATACAACGACTACATTACATATTGCAAATATACATTTTTCTTGAAAGGAACAAGCAAGCAAAAGCAAAAAACACTCTTTTCCTTCTCAAGGAACAGCTTATTACACTGTTAACCCACAGAAGCACGGGAACAAAACAAATTGTTTTGTTCCCGAAAGAAGTATCTTTTTGAATGTAAACACAGCCTTCTAACGATACAAAACAATTTGTTTTGTTCTCGCTACTCATTTCCTTTCCGTATCAAGAGGCCGTTTCCGGGAGTCGAATCATAGGTCAAAGTCACCCAAAGAGAACACATCTGTGGGCTTCAGCTTCTCCCCTTTTGCCTTGTCGATATAGTCAGGCTGCCAGGTACGTACATGGATCTGCGGCATGTCGGGATTCCTAAAGTCCCACATCATGAACACATAGCCTTCATCGCTATAGCGGTTGGTGTTCCACTTCTGATGAACGGTCACCCCATAGACACCCTTCAGCGTGGGGTGTTCCACGATCACCACATCATCGAAGGTCACCTTGATATAGGCAGCGGCCTTGAAAGCACGACTCAGGTTGTCAAGATATTGCTGCTTCGTTTGGGTGGTATAGATCACGCGGCTGCCTGAGGGCATCACCTCCGTCTTGCGCATCTTCACCACCTTTCCCGTTATGATCAGTGCATCGTCTGAGAACACCTGTCGTAAGAATTTCAGATCCTTCTGGTTATACGACGTGCGGAAATGCTCCACATAGTCGAGGATCATCATGCGCTCACGGATGTCGGTCACTTCATATTTCTTGTTCTGCGACTGTGTCCAACGCAATTTAGAATACAGTTCTGGGTTAATGGTGTAATAGAAGCTGGTGATAACACCATTCTTGTCGAAGTTGATCACAGCCTCCTGATAGCCTAGCTCTTGATCTTCGGTAGCCGCATTGACAATCAGGGGGATACCTCTCACCTGATAGCCGCTGAAGGTAGTAAGTCCTTTCTCCACCACCTCTTCCTCCACACAGCGGAAATGCTCATTCTCCCACAGCATATTAATCTCTGCCATGGCATCCTTCTCGATGTAAGCATCCGAAAAGCTTAGTTTCGACATGTTCTTCTCCTGAGAACGGTTGATCTCAGTCATCACCACCGACACGGCATGTTCCATCTTTTCTTTCAGACGCTGGTCGGCGATACCCTCACTGATCACTAACCTCACCTGATTGTAAGCGAACAGGGGGAGGCCTGCGAACAGGCAAACACACCACAAAACGATTATTCTTTTCATATCCTTGTTTTTTTGTTCTTTTTATTTAAACCAAATGGCACCGCAGCCCCGATAGTTATCGATGCTGTCCTGCAGACCGGTCAACAGATTGGGCCGACATTCCTCTCCCTTTCCTAACAGGGCCTTGATGTTACCCGCAATATCATAGATGATGAGGTAGCAGGTTTCTGGATGCTCTGCTGTGGCATATTTGCCATAGTCAGTGATCAGTCCCTGCTCTTTCAAGGGAGGCAGGATTGTGCGCAGCTCGAAGAAGTTACGTGCCTGCTTGATACGGCGGATAGCCTCATTGTCTGAAGAGAAGTGTTGTTTGATCACTTCTTCCGCTTCCTTGTTCATCAATTCATCCCGCTGCATCTTGAAAGGAGGTGTGCTACGCACCTCTGATTTCTTTTCCTGGGAAGGCTGATGCGGATCGGTCTTTCCCGACAGGAGAGCATCCTTTTTGACGAAGGCAAACACACGGTACATCTCTGCACGACGAAGCACAAAGGTGTCGGCTATTTCATGGAGGGAATAGGTTGGAGTTGGAGATTGAAAATCCCCAACGACAGAAGGACCGCCAACAACGGAAGGAGCAACAGAGGACAGCCAGGCATCCACTTCTGCTTGAAGCAATTCGAAAGCCAGAGCCTCAGCCTCGGCAATGGTCTTCATCGTAGCCTCACCATAAAGATACTCGTGACTCTTCTTGATGGCATTCACCTGTTCCATCTTCTCGTCCATGGCAGCAGCACCGATACAGCTTGCCATGAGCATGATGAGTATGCTTATTCTCCTCATTTGTTCACGAATGTTTTCTTGTTCGACTTTTTATATGCATTAGAGAAGAGATTCATCACATTATGAGTAGGTACATAGGGATATAACTGTGCCTCGATGGTTCCCTTGTGCTGCGCAATCAGCGAAGAAGGGATATTTACTGTGAGCACATGGTTGTAGTTTTCAGCAGTGTTCACCGCCAATACCACAGCCTCAATCTCTCCTTGTGCACTGATATTCTCCACAGCGAAATATAGCTTACAGCCATGTTGCAGACAGAACGAGAGCCATTGTCTCAAAGGTACAAGGAAATCGGTTTTGCGGAAACCGTACATCCGCTGGGTAAGGTGCAGTTGATAGTCACCAGGAGTATTAGGCGTGAGCATCATATTGGCAGCACTCTCGGCAGGATGCTTGGAAGACAATAGCAGTTCCCCCTCACGGAAATAAAGACGGTTGGAAAAGTCACTACTGATATAGGTCTCGTTACGGATCTCGGTGATGATATCATTCTCTTCCTGAATCGGTGTTCCTAACACATCGTCCATCAGAAGGTTCTCTGCCTCGATCTTGTTCTCCCCGCTCATCAATTCGTATTCTACAGGAAAGGATACAGCTAAGAGTGTTTGTCCACCTCTGCTCCATGTGGCCACATAACGGTAACGATCGAACTGATAGGTAAAGCCATCGGTGGGTTGAAGCAGGTCAACCGTATGGAGGTTTCCTTTGATGAACTTAAATTGATCATCGCGCAACATGTTTGAAGCCGTTTTCACCACAGGCGGATGGTTCAGCTGAAGGAAATAACGTTCCAGGAAGTCAAAGACGGGTGACTTATCCAGTGCACGGATTTCTTCGGAGAACAATCGGATGCCGATATGATCAACGATGTTGTTGCTGACATGCACCGTGAGCATCTTGCCTTGCGCCACAGGGTAGTTATATCCCTCATGCAACATCTCGGTATGGATCGACAGCACCGTGGATAACCTGCTCAGTTCCTGTGTGCGGAAGGTAATCTTGGAAGATGCAGAGAGCGGCAGTAACAGCAAAGCCGAAAGACATCCGATGATTCGTAATATATAGTGTGTCATAACATGATTTCCTTTCCGTTGATTACTTGCTCTACTTTCTTCCCATTGGAAGAGTCGTACCAGAAGCCTGTGTAAGGCCTGCCCATAGAGAACGTGCCCTCGAAATAGTAGTCTTTCGTGTTCAGCACCACCCTACCCTGTTGGATGGTATCAGCGGCAAAGATGCCCTCAAAGACATTCCCGTCGGCATAGACGAAGCGTGCATGTTCATCATCTCGCTTACCATCGAGGAACTGTCCTTGGTAGATACGTCCATCCGGATAACGGGCTGTGCCCTTTCCATGAGGAACACCTTCTTTCAGCGTACCTTCATACTCGAAGTCGGCGAACTGCCGTTTTCCTATAGTTGCTATAGATTGTGGTGTAGATTTTGGGAAAAAGAAATACCAGAACAAGCTGCCAGCCATCACAAAGCCTACGATACCCAACAGCCACGCTGCCACATTGCCATCACCCTTATCTCTCGTGCTTACATCTTTCTTTCCCTCGTTTCCAAGCTCCATCGCGCCCTCGTCTTTCGTTCCCTCGTCTTTGGTTGTCTCGTTCCCACGCACTTTCGTTCCCTCGACCTTCACACCCGTAAGCACATATTGGCACACAGCTTGCAAATCACGAAGATCAGAGGCTGCTCCCTCTTCAGAATAGGCATGAACCAATGATGAATTCTCAAGACGAGCCTTCCCGTCAGGACTGATTACAATCATGGCTGGTCGCACATCACCATGACAGATATGGCGTTGCCGGTGCATGTCGGTCAGCTGGACTTCCACCTGTCGGATATAGGCACGGGCCATCTCTTCCTGCAGGGAGCCGTTGGCACGCACAAGATCTTGGAGTGTTTCCTTCTTTTCCATGTTCAATCCTTTTCAAGGGTTACCACTTTCTGCGATAGTTTCTAAGCAACTGCCGTGCCCGCTCATGACCGTTAGCCTGAGCCTGCCTCAGCCAGTTAATGCCTAACACCTCACTGGCAGAATCGTTCTCAGCCAACTTCCGACGTCCCATCAGATATTGTGCTTCCACATTGCCGGCATGAGCCTTCATTTCCAGCATATAATCGTTGAGACTGTTGAGCGAAGGCTCAGACTTCTTTACAACAGTCTTTCTCTCCTCCTTGTTGACGGGAGTAGTTACCTGAGGTTTTACAGGCACGGGGTTGTCTGCTTTCTTCTGCGCCACCTTTGGTCTGGGAAAGTTACTTTGAGCCGAAACACTGTCCAATGACACAAAGAGAAAGAGAAACAAGACGGTGATGATTCTAAACATATTATTCTGTGAGAATTTTTAAATCCAACACGGTATCGCCTAATTTCAACTCATCGCCTATGTTCAGTACCACCTCATCGTCTTCCTGAAGAGGGAGCTTATTGACAAAGACAGGCACGTTCTTTCCTACTGAAGATACAATATACTTATAACCGCCATTGTGGAGAGGTACTACTTTCAGTACCGCATGTTCCTTCATCAAGGAGGGGTCACCCGTAGCAATCTGTATATCTGCTTTCGATGCAGGATCCTTAAGGCCGATAACCTGTATTCCCTCTTTAAGCGGATAGGCAGCAGCACCATAATAAAGCACTCCTTGGGAAGGATGGGATAAAGAAGACTCATGGAAAGTAACGGCGAGATGCTTGTGACAATTAGGACAGACAATACGCTTCACGTCCTCGTTCTTCGAGTTCCTTACATCCAAGACGATGCCACACGACGGGCATTTGATTCGCAATTCTTCCATCACACGGTCCTCCTATTATAATAAGGTGGTATCAACATCGGGCATCGATGCAGTGTCATCACCGGCATACAGTACATCGTCCTCCACCGTATTGGTAAACGAAAGGGCTTCTCCGGTATGGAGATCAATAATCTCTCCCTCATCGGCCTGCTGGTTGTGATTCAAATCAGACATAGCAATATCGGGCACACCATCATTATCGACATCGATCACAGCCACCCGCTGCCCGTTCATATCAAGTTCCTCCACGGCCACATACTGACCGTTGGGCATTTGCACATGACCGAAGCCTACCACACGTACATCATTATCCTCATCGGTGGATTGCCCATCATTGGTTTGTACTGTCTCACTGGCAGAGTCAATTGTGGCCGTTCCTACATTGACGTCACTTGTTTCTGCTTCGGATACCGCAGTAACCTCGGCTACGGTGACATCCTCCACTTCCTCTTGCTGAGAATCAGTATGCGCTATTCCATTCGTATCAATATCTTCAGGACTCACCTCTGCATCTACTCGCTGTGCAAGGGTTTCTTTGTCGGCTTGTGAAAGTTGATCCCACTCTTCCACTGTATAGGTGTTATAGATATTGCCATGCCAGCGGAACACACCGCCAGGCCCCAACTCGGCACGTGCTGACTGGAACGCCTCTCCGAACGAGAGTTCATCATGGGCAGCGGCTTCCTTCAGTGCCAAAGGCCGATCTGTCTGTTCCACACCTTCTTCCTGTTGTAGGGTGTTTAACCGGGTAGCATACATGGCGCCTGCTCCCATCAAAATACCTGTGACTCCACCAATCGTTACGGGTTTCCAAGAATGTTTTGTTGTCATAATCTTCATCGATTTGTTTAACCTACTTGTTTCTAACTCTGGTGCAAATATCATCATTTATTTCTACCCCACCATGATTTTCCTTTCATATTCCATGAAATGGTAGGATTAATGTATGAATTTTGCTTTGCAATACGAACAGGTACCGTTTTGCTCTAAAATGGCATACGACTGGTTACCTAAGAAACGATGACAATGCGGACAGACATATTCGTTCTGGAAACGCTGGTTAAGGTCTTGTTGCTTCTGTGGTACCTTGGATGCATCACGATAGGCCTTCACCGTGAATGCTAATGAGACAAGAATGGCTATGGCATATAACACAACATACCAAAGACTCTGGCGGCCTGTCATCACGCTCAAAGCAATAGCGGCCATCGTGATCAGGCCTGTGGCGGAACGGAGGCTGTTGAAACGGCGCTCGGCAATCTGTAATTCAACGCGCTGCTGGTTGTATCTGTCCCATACTTCACGCAACGGACGAATATCGGCTACAGGGGGTAGCACCTTCCGTAACAGTGTCCAGTCAAGTGGGTAACGGTCCTTGCCTAACGCAATTCGGTCATTAGGCGTGATAAGCTTTGTCTCAACCGCCTGACCATTGACAAACGTATCATTGTTCACGTCTAAATTCCTAATGCGGACGGTAGTACCCGCGGCTTCTATCATACAGTGAGCTTGTAATACGGAGTCTGGGACATCACTCTTTTGCCCGATGGCCATTGGTTGTCCGTTCACCGTGAGCATCAGACGATGACTGCCACCGTCTCTTCCTACTAAAATACTCATACCTCTTGTTTTTTCGTATCAAGCATCAACTCTTTCATCTTCTTCAAGGCATCCTTCGAGATATTTACCTGAAAAGCAAAATGATCGTAATCAGAAAGAATCAGATGCTGTTTCAAGACATTTATTTGATAGACATACTGCATGTTGATAATAAAGCGTTTGCCAATACGCATAAATGTTTTACTTGTCTCTCCCAACTGGGATGCAAGCACTTTCTCCATCTCACCCAAATTCATGCACACCGCTGCACGCAATTTATTTACCATCACTATATCGGTGTAGTTGCCATCAGCTTCGAAATACACAATCTTGGAAACATCTATCCGTTGAAGTTCATCTCGTGAGTTAAAGAATATATACATCAGTCAGTAGTCATTTTGGCCATAGACTCCCACTCTGGCTACAAAAGTTTCATCATTGTATATATACAAAAAGAGCGTGGGAATCTACCTGTTACCCGTCCCACGCATCGAGGCTCTGGCATCGCCCTAGTAGTTGAACGAGCAACGCCGAAGCCCACGCCGATATGTATATAAACGACAACCGCTGCATCAAACCCATAAAGGTCTTCTGCAAAGATATGCCGAATCATACACATCCATGGGCGTCATTGTTGCTTTGATGTTTGACTACTAGTGTGGAACTGCCAGATTCCGATGCGTCAAGCACAAAGCGTCAAGTAACGCCTTCCTATATATAGATCATCTTCCCTTATCCCACCCATCAGTGGGCTTCGGGCAGAGATCAGTTGCAAAAATAAGAAGAAAACATGAATCTTCCAAATAAAGAAGAATCTTTTTCGATTTTCTTCTTTAGTTCATAATCACAAAAACTATTTCCCATCCAAATTCATTTCGCCATAGAATGAGATGGGATCACGTTCCTGTGTGCTGACATGAATGGAAGAACTGCCATTGTCGAACACCTCTAAAACATAGAGGTACTTGGCCTCATCGTTTTCCACACCCATCATTACCTGCCATAGGCCAGACTTTACTTGATGGATTTCATAGCCATAGAGATGACCGATGAAGTTCAAGCCTTTTCCTCCTCCATACGGTATGTTCCGCGCCTCTCCGAAATAAGGCAAATACGAGATCACACTGTCACCACGCAACTCCAAAGAATAAGGTGAGGAAAGCTGACGGGAATGACCGCGGTAAGGATGCATGGAACGCACATCGATGACAAAACGCCGACTATCAATACCTTCCTTCACCCTCTGGGTTGCCCATCGGCTATACTCTTCCTTCGATACTTTCTGACCGTTGATGGTGTAAGAAGCGCATGCTGTCAGTAATGCTGTAATGGCAAAAAACAAAAGAATCTTTTTCATGTTGTTGAATCCTTCAGTAATAAATATCTTGAATCGGTAAATGATCATCTGCAAAAATAAAAAGAAATCATGAATCCTCCAAATAAAAAGGTGTACTTTTACCAACTCTCTATCTCAAAGAAAAAAAACTTAAGGAAATATTTGGCAGTTCAAAAAAAATAGACTACCTTTGCACCGCTTTTACGACCAAGAAGCCCAGTGCTAAGTTAAAGGAGAGATGGTAGAGTGGTCGATTACAACGGTCTTGAAAACCGTCGTGCTGAGAGGCACCGGGGGTTCGAATCCCTCTCTCTCCGCGGATTTCCAAAATTTGGAACGCCTAAAACGCTAATCCTCAATGGGTTAGCGTTTTTTCATGCTTAATGTTCCCAAACTTTCCGATTTTTTGTGGGAACATTTGGGGAGCATCTTGGGAACATTTTAAGGTGTATTCAAACCCTATTTTGTAACTGTTAAAACGCCTTCTCTTTTAACCACAATTAAAAATCCATAAAAGTGACTGATTCTGCATGTTTTAGCCCATTTCCACCATTTTTTTACCTCTTTTTCAGGTATTTCTACTATTTACATGCTCTTACCGATAAGGGTACTATTCCAAAATCTGCCTTTCATATAGTTTCTACTATTTGCAATCACTTGCAATTAGAGGTGTTTTTGCTATCCAACAAGCAACCCAAAATAACGATTATAGAATTTTAACAATAATGTTAAAACCCAGTATTTAAAGGGGTTTTGAGACGGTTGTTGACATCGAATAGCTGCTCATTCCGAATTAAAAAGGAATAATTCATTCTTTCTTTCCCTTCTGCTTGTTGGCGGCTCAATCGACCAACCGTAGTCCTGAAGATTCTTCCGTAAGACATAATCCATAATGTTATTCCTTTTGTATTGTTTTGTGCCATTCATGAATTTCTTCTGACTTTCTTTCTCCTGAATGACTTGGATCACCTGGGTATAACTGTCTTTGAATCTTCTTGCCTGCTCACAAATCTTCATCATGTAATAGGCAACTTCCTTCTTTGTCAGATAGCGCGACAATAGCCTGTAAACCACTTCCTCCTGATGTTCGAGACCATACCAGACATTCGAGTGCAGTTTCTGGGCAGGAGTCCTCTTTTCCCTGTGCTCCTGCTTTTCAGTCTCATATGGATCAAGTGGCAAATCACCTTCTTGCCATGGCTGCAGGCTACCCTCCTTGGGATGAGTTCTCGAATATATATAGATGAAGACGGATTGTACTTTCCCTCCCCTGCCGGCTTTAGGTCCTGCTTGAAAGTCAAACCAATAGTCTGAAGCCTGGTTCTGATACATCCAAAACAGCTCATTCTGGGCAAGTTCAAGTATATTGCACCTTATGGAATTGAAATTCCGGAAGGAACTGGCTTTCTTCACTTTACCTGTCCTGGTATCTTTTATTTCTTCAAGATTGAAAACTTTCCTGAAATCGTCAAGTGTAATTGGTATCACCCTTTTCTTGAAGACAACCCCTTGTGCCTTAGTTATCGGTGTCGAATACCTGAAGTCTCCTCCATATTTACAGCATAGCTCATACATTTTCTGAGAGTATTTGGATCTCAGTTTCATGGCTGTCCCTATGTCAAATGAGGTAAAGTCCTGAGTAAGGTTAATGAGATAAGGCATTATTTCAGGTGAGATTCTGACAACGTAATGGTCTTCATCCTGATTGTAGAAAAACGCATCCACCCAATGGGCCTTACCCTCCATAATCCTACCGTCAGACGTGGTCTTGACAATCGGGATGAACTTTTTACCGAGACTACAAAGCACTTCGTATGTACGAGGAACATTCTTCTTCCCTCCTATGATTCCTAAATCATTATCCTTCAGATAGAAATACAGTTCTTTCCAGTTATCTGGAACACCTAGCCCTTTTTCTACGAACTTGTGTTTAACTTCTGCTGAAAGGAAATACATAGCCCTTCGCTCCAGGAGATTGTAGGAGATTGGAGAGTTTATGATAACATTGCTCCAACTGACATTCTCATGGTGAATCTTAGCAAGATCGATAAGTTGATATATTTCTGTTCTGCGTTTAGGCATAAGCTTCGTTAATAGTCCGTGGTACAAATCGGACTGCTTACATGTTATGGCAGTTGCACCAACTGGCATAAGCCAGTACTGACCGTATTCGACACTTTTTTGTCAAGCGACAATGATGTTTGATGCAAAGTTACCTTTTCTTGGCAAACCTCCAAAATCGGCCTTTTGTTAAATTCGTTAACACTTTTGTCTTCTCACATGGTGTTTTGTGATTGATTATCGCTTGGACGGTGTATTGTCTATTTAGCGCAAAACCTTGCAAGTTAGAGGCGCAAAGCCTTGCAAGTTCAGCGCAAAACCTTGCAAGTTGTAGCGCAAAAGCTTGTAAGTTCAGCGCAAAACCTTGCAAGTTCTTTTCCAAACTCCCCGTAAATAAAGGATTTTTCGCCCAATGTAAATAAAGCTTGTAAAATAAATAATTAAATAAAGCTTTATGAAACCTTGAACATTGAGGGAAAAGAAGAGGCCCTCCAGACACTTCTTTTCAAGTATTGATAATGGTATTTGCCAATGATCCACCTTCGTTACAAACTTTTCCGTCGCAAAGGTACTGTCTTGTAGCTATGTGCCAAGTACCGCCATGCTATTTGCTGGAGAAAAGCCGTGGCAGCCTTCCGCAGATTGGAAATCTGGGTATTCCATGTCTTTTCTCGCAAATTCCTTGTCTCCATTGCTATTTCAAGCCAGTTTCCATTGCTATGTAAAATCTTATCCCGAAGTTGAGCCAAATGGCTGAAACAAAAGGGAAAAAGAAAATAAGCAAGGAAACGGCAGCCCAACCATCTGCCACAAACAGACTGAATATGTATTTAGAGACAGACTGCACATCCATCGGCATCAACAGGTGGAACGAACTGATGAAAGGCTCGAGAAAGGCTAATTACCAGCGTCTTGTCAAGAGAATCAAAAAAGAGCTACCTGACCTGTATGATGGCCTCATGCTCGATTTCTACAATCCATGGAGTGACCAATGTAAGCAGACACGGACACACTTTATCCTTGTACATAGTGCAATAGAATATTTCATCAAAAAATAGGAGATTTGAATATGAAACTTGTAAATGAAGAAATCAAGAAGGTCTTGAATGGCCATCCCCTCTACTCCCAGGAGGAACGTGGTATGAATGCGGAAGCCGTGGTGAAGTTCTTTCTTCCCTTCGGTGCATGGACATGGTATGTTACAGAAGCAAGGGAAGATGCCGATTACGGCTACCTGTTCTTCGGTCTGGTCATCAATGGTGCCGGTGAAGGCGAGCTTGGCTATTTCACATTGAAGGAACTGGAAGAAATTGCAGTACCCTTCAATGTAAATATGGGAGGTAAAAAGGTAACAATGGGAACGGTCTGTATTGAGCGTGATGAGCATTTCACCCCAACAGCCTTGAAAGACATAGACTGTCCTTATGTTCAGGAGTATGTAAGTAACTTCAACAGTCACTAATGGTTAAACGGAGGGGTGAAATAATCCCCTCCACAAAACAATAATCTATGTTTGATAAAATGTTATATGTCTATGCCAAGCATGATGGCATGAAGCAGTTCAAAGCTTTTGACGTAAACGGTTGTTTTACCGTCGAGAGACTGATTTACGCTACCCTTTTAGAAAACTCTCAAGAGAACAGGATGAAACTTCAAGAGCTGGCGGACCTAAACAAAGCACTCAACTTGAAGTTACAACTGAGAAACCATGAGGGGAAAGTTGAATTTGAAACTATGTAGCAAGCCATGAATATCTATATCAAGGGGAACAATATCGTTTCTATTCGAGGCAAGGTGTGGGGCAAGATTTTCACCAGGAAGGACGGGAAAATAGAAATTGACACTGTTTCTCCTATATCCACCTGCTTTTGCCTTATTGGAGACAAAAAACAGAGGCCGGACTTAGAACTCTGTATAAAGAAACGTTTTCAGCAACTATCCAGACAGGATCTAAAATGGATGAGAAAAAACTACGGGAATGCCATGAAGTTCATAGAAAAACAGTTTGACGAGAGCTGTGTCCTAAAAGATTAAAGAGCAGATAGCCATTGTACTTTAGCTACGATGGCTATCTGTTTTTTGATGGCCGACTCCGGTTAAGAACATCAACACTTTGCCGAATGCTTTCAGTATTGTGGCGATCAGCAAAAGAACACCTCGACAGACGCTGTAAACGAGCGTAAAAAAGAAACCAAATATCATCATATCTCTTTTGTTTTTAATTACCCTAATCAACCACTCGGAAGTGGTCGTTTTTCTTACAAAGTTACTAAAAAAAACTGAGATATGCAAATATCAGAATGCCTAATAACAGGGCAAAATCCAAGTATTTTCAGATGTTTTATCAGTGTATCAAGGCGGTGATTTGACTATCAACCCGAGGGTATCTCTGCTCGATTATAAACTTTTCTCTTTTCGTGCAGAATGACTGCACTGGAAAGGATTACCTTTGCTCTAATTTGATGATTATCGGTTCTTACGACCGATGCTGGCAGCACATTTATTGCTTATAAAAGTGCTGACCTGGTCTTTCTGCTCCCAAAGCTGGAATTGGAAAAGTAGATGTGGACTAAATCAATATATATGCCTGATACCAAGAATTATAGCCTGAGAGTCAAAGTGCTTGACGGCTTGCTTAGAACAAGAGAAGGAGTAACAATTCATGAAATGCTCCAAGTAGTTAACGAACGATTGGAAGAACGTGGAATACGCCCAGTCAGAACAAAGGACACCATTTTAAAGGATATTACGGAAATGGCCAATGAGTTTCACGTTATAGTCCAGAAAGTTAGGGATAGCATTGATGGCCGTATTGTCAGATACAGGTACAAGGACTCCGACTTCTCTATCTATGACACAGGACTGACAGCGAAGCAGACAAGGGAACTTAGATACTCCCTTCAGCTTTTGGCACGTTGCAAAGGATTCCCCGAACTGAAATGGGTTCAGGATCTTTGCAACAGCATGGATGTACCTTTGAATGGAAGGCAGGAACCTGTCCTTGAATTTGACACGTCTATAGGCAAGCTTGGCAGAAGATGTTTCCAAGGACTGTTCTTTGCCATTATGGAACAGAGAACTGTTCAGATTACATATTGCAAACACTCCCCTTCACCTAAACAGCTGATCATTTATCCATACTACATGAAGCAGTTTGCCAGAAAATGGTATCTGGTGGCTGTGAGTATAGATGCTCCAGATACTCTACAACTTTTTGAAATTGCAAGGATCAAGTCATACAATTTTCATCCTGACACAGAATACAAGCCCATTGATATAGATATGAACAATTATTTCAGCGACATCTATGGAATACACCGGGAATTTGGCAAAAATCCGGTAACTATCAGATTCCAGGTGTCACGCAATCATATAGATTTGCTCATTGATGATCCGATACATCACAGCCAGGTGCTGATAAGCCACTCACATGACGGTGCTATATTCTCCATAAGGGTAATACCTAATAAAGAACTGACACAGAAATTTCTTTCCTATGGTGATACAGTTACCATCCTGACGGATTGCGAACTGAGGGATGAAATTGTCAGAAAACTGAAAAAAGCTATGAGAAATTACGAATCATCGACATAGAATCGATGATGATTGTTATATTGGGGGCGAACAAATTATTTAAAAATGGAGACCAAAGAATTAAACGTGAATCCTGGCAGTAATGAGTCCTGGGACGAGAAACAGAGCGGAAACTGGTTAAAGCCAGTCCACAAAGAGAGAATCACTTCAGTAATGACTAAGTACTTTCATCAGGTTAGTCCACAATGGGGTGAAAATGACTCAGAGAGAGTCGTTAACATCGTTGAAAAACTCGTCTATAGGACGATTGATGTTGGAATGCTGAACAGAACCAGCATGTCCAAGGATGGTTTTACCTTCAGTTTTAACGTCGTCCAAAACATGTACAGCGATGAGCTGCTCGATCTCCTGATGGAATACCATACGGATAAATGGCATTTCATTCAGGAGGTTTTTATGAACGACGGCCTTGTGGATTTAGTCTATGAGGACAGATACTTGAACAGTCCTCTCGGTTGCCTTATTCTGGCACAGTTCATCAGACGGTTAAGAGATTTGTTCAAACTGCAATACCACTCAATAGAAATCGATTTTTCAAGAAAGGATTTCCGGGTTCTGTTTGACGATGACAATCTGAAAGTTGACCGAAAATTCTCCTTTCCGGAAAACAGGGATAACTTCTTCAGATTGTGTATGGACAGAATTGTTGGTGATAGCTATTCTTTGAAAGTCGGGAACACCAAGCATACAAGGACAATTTCACTTCGGAATAGAAGATATGAGCTTTCTATTAGTCCAGACGGTGGAATCTCCCACGGATGGGGTATTGAGAATGGGCCCCATAGTAGTCTCACTGTAGATTCGCTCAAAGAAAACATCGATGTGAACATCAGTTGCTTTAACCGAGCTGCACACTCTTATGACAGGATGGGAATCCCTTACGTGATAAATTTGTCACCTCTGGATGATCAGGGTAATACGCCAAACAAGTAACCATATAGCAACATTTTCAAGTGATTGTGTACAAAATTGAAGGAAAATTTGTAAATTTGCACCGTCACGGAGGAAAACAGCTGTCAACTCCTGACCTTGGAAGATGTGCTTCTACCTCGAAATCGGCAAATTTCAACATTCACGAAGCACAGCGACAGCCCTTTTTGTGGGCTGTTTCACTGTGTGTGTTTGTGCGCTTTGCCGAGCGTCGAGGTAGCATGGTGGGCAGTCCACTTTTCATGCCTTCTCCCCCATAGTTCGTATTAACAATAACATCATATACTAAGAGTAATTCTTAGTATCAGGCAGAGTGCTACAGGTCGTGAGATTAGTAGCACTCGTTTATATTTTCAAAAGTATACTTTGTATCTTTTGTATAATCAATTATTGGAAAAATAATTATTTGAAATATTCAAGTTTTCAAAAATATACTTTTCCATTTATCATATTTGTTTTTTTCAAAAATAGAAATATTGAATAATTCAAATTTTAGTCTTTATACTATTGAAATTTTCAACTTTTCAAAACTATAATGTTTTAAATTTGATTGTTTAATCTTTTGAAAATTAGATATTTACAAAATTTGAAATAAGGGTTATTTAACAGAAAAATAAAGGTAATGATGAACGAAGTTCGGTCTGATTTCCTAACTTTGCATTGTGGTAAACAATGTGTCTGGAAAAATGTGTAGCAAGTTGTACTTTTGTGCGGACAAAACTCCGTTTCTCCTTCAAAAGTGTACTTGCCAACTTTATCAAGTTGGGTTATTCCCTCGCAACTCGGAAATATGAAACTTTATATTATGGAAAGAAACAAAAGACTATGGATCAGACTCTCTCCAGAGGAGGAAAGTCTGTTTAAGCAGAAAGCGTCAGGTTATCAAACGATGAGCGGCATGATACGTGATGCTGTCAGACAGTTCAATGACATTGGTACTGTTAAACGAATAGAGACCCTAAATGAAATGACAGACCTTTATAAGAAGTATCAGCAGGAGTTAAGTTGGCTTGGAGGCAACTTCAACCAGGCGATGAAACGTGCGAATGAACTGGCTATCGGCAATTCGCTGAGCCAGAAATACTATGAGGATGTTATCATCCCTCAGGCAAAGCATATACTGATGTTCCTGGAGAAACTAAAATCTGAGCAAACGAAGATTGTAAAAAAGCTGATCAAGCTCTAAGCCCTACTCTCATTCGTAATTGTTGAACTTCTTATTATTTGTTCTTTTTATTATTTCAACAATTACAATCTTCATTATTTGAATTATTAGTATATTGCAATGTTGTTGTTTTCAAAATATGAAAATATCAAAAGTATATTTTTTAAAAGTTTATTATTTGATACTTGCAATATTGCTATAATATAATTTCGCAATTTTGAATTATTGAACTTTACACATTATTAATAATATATGATAGCGACAATTCTACCTTCAAGTGCAAGTTTCTATGCAGTCGAATACAATGAGCGCAAGGTTTCCCAGGGAAAAGCCGAACTGTTAGAAATGACGAATTTCGGATATATAGGAAACATTGGCATCTATACTTGTGAGGAATTGACAAAGTTCCTGACAGACTACTCTTCGTCTAACAAGAGAATCAAGAAGCCCCAGTTCCATGTGGCCATCTCATGTAAAGGCCATGAATATACAAAAGAGGAACTGGTGGCTATCGCCCATCAGTACATGAAAGAAATGGGATATGGGGAGACCGGGCAGCCTATGCTTATCTACTCGCACCATGACACGGACAACAACCACATCCACATCATAACGAGCCGAGTTGATCCTCATGGAAAGAAAATCAATCATCATCATGAAAGACTTCGCTCACAAGAAGCCATCAACCATATCATGGATGTTGACGAGTCGGCACGACTGAGCACATCTGTTACTGAAGCTCTGAACTACAGATTCTCTACCGTTCCTCAATTCATGGCTATCATGGAAACCCTGGGATATGACTGTTACAAGGCAAATAACGAGGTGGTTCTGAAACGTGGCGGGGTTGTTCAGGAAAGAATACCCCAAAGCGTTGTTGAAGCCAGATTATCAACAGAAGACCTTGACAAGAGAAGAATGGCTCAGTTAAGGGCAATATTAAGAAAGTACCGTGACATGTCCTCTGGACGGAAAGAGCTACAAGATGTCATGAAGGATAAGTTTGGGGTGAGCTTACTGTTTATTGGCCCAAAAGACAAGCCAACTGGTTACCTGATTGTTGACCACAAGACGAAAACGGTATTCAAAGGAAGTGATGTGTGCAAAATTAAGGAACTGCTTCAGTTCATGTCACAGGAAGAACGTTTTAACAAGATCGATGCCTTTATAGACGACATGCTTGAAGATAACAATGAGCTGACCACTTTGGAATTGAACAAACTTCTCAGGAGACAATTCCATTCCAGGATCTTAAACGGATGTGTATTGTTCAAAGGCAGCTCTTTTACGCTTTCCGAGCATGTGTTGGCTGTTCTACGTTCAAATGACCGGCGTTCCTGGCTTCAATCATTTACACCTTCTACTGAGCAAGAAAGACAGGTTATCTGTAAAATGGGAAAGTACGCCCATCCTGAAAAGATAGTCATAGAGCAGAAAGATGATGCTAAAGTGCAGAAAACCATCGGTCAACTTCGGGAGTTGTTCTCGGAGACACCTGACGAAAAACTGATGGAGAAAATTCATGAAGATGGTTATATGTTGGCTATTGCTGACGGACATACCTTCTGCATCGACTTTGCCAACAGGAATGTCATCAATATGGAAGAATATGGCTTTGATACCAAACGACTGTTTGCCAAAGTTAGGGAGAACAGTATCCCCCAATCCAACTCAATGCCGAGAATGAATGACCATGGAGCAGGAAGAAATGTAGATAAACTGGTCAACCAAAGAGGAGGTTCTTCAGATGGCAACCGTGAGTGGGAAGTTGGCTCCAAGGGTAACTATGATGATATTGATGACGAGCAGAAGTTAAAGAGATGAATGTATGTCATAAAATAGTACATCTCTCCCATGCTGTTTTTCTCGCGTTTTTGTACAACATTCAAAAATTATGTGTATCTTTGTCTTCGATTTCATTCAAATATCAAATAGAGCCATGCCTACTAATAAACATGCAATCATAAGATATCATGTTTTGGACAGATGCTTCAGCGATGTTTACAAACAGTACTTTGTTGGGGACTTGATAGAAGCCTGCAACAAAGCTCTTTATGAATATGATGGTAGTAAGGGCATCTCCAGGAGGCAACTGTTTGACGACATAAGTTTTATGGAGGATCCTGAAGGCTACAATGTACGGCTGAAACGAGTCAGGGATGGAAGAAGGACATATTATCGCTATGAGGATCCGGATTTCTCTATCGATGAAAAGCCTCTTTCAGAAAAGGAAATCATACAGCTGGAACAGACAATAGCTATGCTTGATAGGTTCAAAGGACTTGCAGGTTTTGGTTGGATGGACGAGTTGTTAATGCAGCTGCGCTATCGTTTTTCTGTACGCGGTGAAGACAAATCCATCATTGGCTTCGAGCAGAATGACCAACTTGTGGGACTAAAATACCTGACACCTCTATTCAATGCCATCATTAATTTACAGGTGGTTCATATTGAGTACAAGGATTACAAGGAGAAAGTCCATTCATGGGACATTCATCCTTATTACCTCAAACAGTATAATAACAGGTGGTTCCTTCTGGGACTTAACGATAAAAGGCAAGCCATTACTAATGTGGCACTTGACAGAATTGAAAGTGTTTCTCTATCTTCCATCAGGTATATTCGTAACCACAAGTTTGATTTCAACCACTATTTCAATGATATTGTAGGTGTTACTATACCCGAGGATGAGAGTAGTAAAGTTGAACTTGTAAAACTTCAATTTAGTCCTAAACGTTTCCCTTATGTTAAATCAAAACCTTTACATCGGAGTCAGTTGACTGTTGATGAAGAAAAAAGAATCATTTCCATTGAGGTACGTCCAAACTGGGAACTGGAGACATTGCTCCTTTCATTCGGACCCGATGTGGAGGTTCTTTCTCCTGCCTCTCTGCGTGACAGAATCAAACAAAAGGTACAGAATCTATCCGACATTTATCAGAAATAACCTCTTTTTGCTCCCTTCTATATAATTCCTTTTAGAGTGCAGAATCACTGCACTCCAAAGGCGTATCTTTGCACCAGAACTTAATATTCATGCTTATGTTAAGACTGAAGGAAATACTCAAAGAGAGAAAGATGAGTGAGCAGGAACTGGCAAAAAAGCTGGGTGTAACTCGCCAGTATGTCAATGCAATTGTAAAAGAGCGCAGTTCATGTTCTCTGGATACACTTGCGAAAATCGCTAAGGCTTTGGATGCTCCTGTTATCAGTCTGTTTGATGGTTATCAGGAACCGTCAAAGCCACAGAAACTGATTGGGACAATAAAGATTCCCAACTCTGATATTGTATTACAGGTGATGATGGCAATGTAAATAGTTATCGTTTACCTGTAAACACATTTTGTTTACTGTATGGTTTTTATCACCTCTTTTTGTGCAAAATGTTTTGCAGTTCAAATCATTTTGAATAACTTTGAAGTACTATTTCAGTCTATTGTAGATTACCGTATGAACAAGATCAATATTATTAAGTCAAAGGCGTCTCACAGAAAGTTGATGCTTGAACCGTATCTTTCCAGTTTGCATTCTCCCAAATGCAAATCCAGTCAGTATCAATACACGAACTTCTTCAAAATGAGTGAATTTCAGCTCTAAAATTCGTTTATTTGCCGAATAATACCTATCTTTGCATATTTATATGCAAATAGTGATAACTAAAAACCGATATGAACATAGATAATATACAACAGCAGACAGCTGTAAACGTACAGGAAAAAGCCAACCTGATTTGGGCAATTGCAGACAAGTTGGTGGGTGTTTATAAGCCACACGAATACGGCAATGTCATTCTGCCGATGTGCGTAGTAAAACGTTTCGAGGATACATTGGCACCAACCAAGCAGAAGGTGCTTGACATGAACAAGCAACTTGACGAGGATGGCATCACCGTGAAACAGGGCTTCCTGGAGAAGACTGCTGGTCAGAAGTTTTATAACCTCTCGCCCTTCACGTTTGAGACACTGCTCAGTGATCCTGAGAACATCCGTGAGAATTTCGAGTCATACCTGAACCATTTCTCTGAGAATGTCATCGACGTGATTCACCGCATGAAGTTCCAGCAGGAGATAGAGACAATGGCTGAGAATGGCCTGCTCTATCTTGTCATTAAGGAGTTTTGTACAGAGAAGGCTTACCTAGGTGCCGACAAGGTGAGTTCTGTAGATATGGGCTACATTTTTGAGGAACTGGTTCGAAAGTTCTCTGAGAGTTACGACGAACATGCCGGAGCTCACTTCACCGCTCGTGACATCATCAATCTGATGACAGAATTACTTGTTGGTGAGGATGAAGAGCGACTGGAGGACGAAGGTATCACTGCTACTATTTATGACATGGCGATGGGTACCAGTCAGATGTTGGGTTGCATGAGCGATCGCCTCTTGGAGATTGATCCCGATGCAGACATCACCACTTACGGTCAGGAATTAAACGAACAGACCTTTGCCATTGCCAAGGCAGACACGCTCATCAAGGGTGGCAATGCCGACAATATGCGGCAAGGCGACACATTGGGCGATGACAAGTTCGAGGGCTACAAGTTTGACTATATCATTTCCAATCCACCTTTCGGCATTGAGTGGAAAACCAGTAGGGCTGCTGTCGAGGCCGAGAATAAGAAAGGCGCGGCCGGACGTTTCGAACCAGGATTACCCGCCATCGGTGATGGTCAGCAGCTGTTTCTGCTTAACGGTGTGGCAAAACTGAAAGATACAGGACGAATGGCCATCATTCAGAATGGCAGTCCACTGTTCAAGGGAGACGCAGGTAGTGGCGAAAGTAATATTCGTGGTTATCTCTTGGAGAATGACTGGTTGGAGGCTATCGTTCAACTGCCCAACGACCTGTTTTACAACACGGGCATTGCCACCTACATCTGGGTCGTTACCCGCAACAAGTCGGCCGAGCGTCGAGGCAAGGTGCAGCTCATCGATGCTAGCCAGTGTTATGAGAAGCGCCGCAAGCCTCTTGGCAATAAGCGTGTAGAGATTACTGAGACAGCCCGACAGCTTATCATGCTGGCCTATCACAACTTTTCTGATGGCGTGGTGGCAAAGACAGTTGCTGACGGCACCGAAATCCGGGTGGAGAGCAAGGTTCACGAGAACAACTACTTCAAATACAGCAAACTATTCATCTTGAATCCGGAGCGTGATACAGAAGGAAATGTTGTACGTGACAAAAAGGGAAAGCCCATTATGGACAAGTCTCTCAACGACACGGAGATTATTCCCTGGCTGACAGACCGTGACGTATATTTGCAAAAGAATGTGGTTCCATATTCACCTGACTTTGTCGTGGACGAGAAGAAGACAAAGATAGGCTACGAGATACCATTCACTCGTGAGTTCTACAAGTATACTCCACTGAAGCCCTCTGCCGACATCTTTGAAGAACTGAAATCCCTCGAACAGCAAGAGGCAGAAATTATGAACAAAATATTGCATTGATAGCGTATGGGACAATATAAAGACAGCGGAATAGAGTGGATAGGGAAGATTCCTGAGCATTGGGAGGTCACTAAACTAAATATGTTATATTCTCAGCGTATCGAAAAGGTAAGTGATAAAGACTATCCTCCTTTGTCGGTTACCATGAAAGGAATTCTTCCTCAATTAGAGAACGCCGCGAAGACCAATAATGGTGATGACCGAAAATTGGTTCGAGTCGGAGATTTCGCTATTAACAGTCGTTCAGACAGACGTGGTTCGTGTGGTATTTCGGCATTTGAGGGTTCTGTTTCTCTCATAAATACAATACTGAAGCCCCGTAGTGAAATGAATCCACGTTATTATAACTGGCTCTTTCATTCCAGTTTGTTCTCTGATGAATTCTACAAATGGGGGCATGGTATCGTTGATGACTTGTGGACAACACGATGGCAAGAGATGAGAAACATAGCTGTTCCCTCTCCCACGCTAGAGGTGCAGCAGAGCATAGCCAATTACCTTGACGAGAAGTGTGGGGAGATAGATTCTCTAATTGCGCTGCAAGAGCAGATGATTGAGAAACTGAAAGCCTATAAGCAGAGCGTCATTACCGAGGCCGTCACTAAAGGTCTTGATCCCAACGCCAAACTCGTGTCCTCCGGCATAGACTGGATTGGGGAGATTCCTGAAGGAGTTAAACTTGTTAAATTATCTATGCTAACATCTAAAATTGGAAGTGGTTCAACTCCGCGTGGTGGCAGTTCAATCTATGTTAAAGATGGTATAAAATTCCTGCGCAGCCAAAATGTATATTGTGAGGGTTTTGACCTGTCAGATGTAGCATACATAACTGAGAAAATTGACGAAGAAATGAGCGGTACAAGGGTACGAGTTGGTGACGTTTTACTAAATATAACCGGTGGCTCAATTGGAAGATGCTATTACGTAGATGAATCGTTAGGGCGAGCAAATGTAAATCAGCATGTTTCTATTGTTCGTCCTGCAAAAATAGAGACAAAGTATCTGAAATACTATCTCCAATCTGATTGTGGACAATTGCAAATAGCATTGCTTCAAACAGGTGGAAATCGTGAAGGGTTGAGTGCTGCTGCATTAAGTCAGTTTACAATTATATATCCTTCTAAGAATGAGCAGCAAGCCATCGCTTCCTACCTCGATGAAAAGTGCGCCGACATTGACCACTTAATTGCTTTGAAACAAAAAAAGATAGATTCACTGAAGGAATACAAGAAGAGTGTAATCTATGAAGCCGTAACTGGCAAAACTATAATTGAATAAAAACAAACAAGATATGGACAACAACGACTTGAAAGAACGGGATTTTGAAGCCTACATCGAACACTGGCTGACCACTGAGGGCGGTTATGTGAAAGGCTCCCAGGCCACCTACGACAAGGAGCGAGCCATCGATCTGAAGACTCTGATCAAGTTTCTCCGTCTGACACAGACGAAGAAATGGGAACTGTATGAGAAGAAATACGGTGCCCAAACGGAAGACCGCCTCTACAACGTGTTGCAGGACAAGATCCATGAGCGTGGACTGATATGGGTACTGCGCAATGGCATTGATGACCTGGGCTTCAAGTTCAAGTTGGTCTATTTCGAACCAGCCAGTCCGCTGAACGAGGAGCTGAACCTGCACTACCAGCAGAACATCATGGAGTGTACAAGGCAGTTCGCTTACTCCACTCAAAACCATAACACCATCGATATGGTGCTATCAGTGAACGGCATCCCAGTTGTTGCTATGGAACTGAAGAACCAACTGACTGGACAGAACGTGGAGAACTCCCGCCATCAGTGGATGAACGACCGCGACCAAAGGGAAGAGTTGTTCCAGTTCAACCACCGCATACTTGCTTATTTTGGCGTGGATCTCTACGAGGCTATCATGGCCACCGAACTACGGGGAGAGAAGACTTTCTTCATGCCCTTCAATCAGGGCAGCAACGGAGCAGGTAACGTTGGTGGTAAAGGCAACCCGGAAGCTCCGGAAGGAAAGTACACGACTTGCTACCTGTGGGAGCGTGTGCTCAACCGCCGTATGTTGCTCTGTATCTTGCAGCGCTACATCTCCCGTCAAGAAGAGGAGCGCATTAGCATTTACAAGACAAAGGATGGTACGATAAAACAGGAAAAGAAGAAGAGTGTAAAGATTATCTTTCCAAGATACCATCAACTTGACGTGGTGGAAAAGCTGTTGGCTGACACTGCGGAACATGGTTCCGGCAAGAACTACCTCATACAACATTCAGCAGGCTCAGGAAAGTCAAACTCCATTGCCTGGGTTGCTTATCGCTTGGGAGCACTGCAAAATGAAGAGTTGAAACCAATGTTCAACTGTGTATTCGTCATTACTGACCGCCGTGTGCTGAACTCCCAGCTACAGAATACCATTCTTGGCTTCGACCATGTGGACGGAACGGTAGATACAGTGAAGGACTCTGACCCTTCTACAAAGTTGAAGGAACTGATCAACAACGATAGTTCACGTATCATCATCTGCACGCTCCATCGTTTCCCACTCATTTACAAAGAGGTGAACAAAAATACAGGAAAACGCTATGCACTCATTGTGGATGAAGCCCATTCCTCACAGACTGGTAAGGCAGCAGAGAAGATGAAGGCTGCATTGGCCGACACCGACGAGGCACTGCGCGAGATGGCAGCAATGCAGGACATTGCTGAAGAGGAACTGGAGAAGCAGCGCGACGAGATCATGGACACACTGTTGGCACAGGGACAGCACGGTAATCTGTCGTTCTATGCCTTCACAGCCACACCAAAGCCTAAAACACTGCGTACTTTCGGCATCTGTACACATCAGGACATTGACCCGACAAAGTGCCGCTATGAGGCTTTCCACACCTATTCAATGCTACAGGCTATTGAGGAAGGGTTTATCAAGGACGTGTTGCTGAGTTATACCCCCTATGGTGTGAGCTACGAGATAACCAAGCGTATCAGTGAGGATCCGGAATATGAAGAGACACCAGCTACACGGGCGGTAAAAGCTTTCCATGACAACCACCAGCATGTCATTGACAAGAAGTGCGCAATTATCGTAGAGAAGTTCCGGGAGGTGACGCTTCCTGCCATGCAAGGTAAGGCAAAGGCCATGGTTGTGACAGCAAGCCGTGCCCATGCAGTACGCTACTTTATGGCCATCAAAGCCTACTGTGAGTTGCAGGGCTATAACGATGTGCACCCGTTGGTAGCTTTCTCCGGCAAGGTGCTGTATCAAGATCATGAATACACCGAAACAGCCATGAACTCAACGCCTGACTATAAGATTAGTGAGGCAGGACTACCCCTTTTCTTCGCCTCCGACCTCTACAACGTATTGGTGGTGGCCGACAAATATCAGACAGGATTCGATGAACCTTTGCTGCATACAATGTTTGTAGATAAGAAACTGCGTGATGTGAAGGCAGTGCAGACATTGAGCCGTTTGAACCGTGCCCATCCTGACAAGGTGGATACCTACGTACTCGACTTCGTAAACGATCCTGATGACATCAAGAAGAGTTTTGAACCGTTCTACACAGGTACCGAACTTATCAAACCTATGGATTTGAATTCGGTCTTCACTTTACGCGACAATATCCGTGAGCTGAACTTGTGGACTGACCAGGATGAACAGCGTGTGGAGGATATTGTAAAGACCGTGAAGAAGGATGACCCGACACGACTGGGTAAGCTGTCGAACGCGTTCAAGGGAGTGACTGACCGTATCAACCAGCTGGACGAAGAGACGTTCTACACTGTTCGCGGACAAATCAAGCAGTTTGTACGTTTCTACAATTATCTGGCACAGGTGGAGCGAACCTATAACCGTGACCTCTATCGAACATACGTTTTCTGCGACTTGCTCCTGAAACTTATCAAGACTAAACATCATGAGCGTATCGACCTGAATAAGCAACTGATGCTGGTTAACTCACGTATTGAGGCTGGAGAAACACAAAGCATCCAGCTTGACAAGAATGCGGGAGGATTGACAACACCTAAACCAGGTGCCGGTGGTGGCCCCGACGATAAACGCGATTTGCTCTCTAACATCATTGACAAGGTGAACGTAATGTTCCGAGGCAACTTCACTAAGGAAGATCGTGTGTTGGTTGAGAGCATCTATGACAAGCTTAACCAGCCGAAGGTACGTAGGAAACTGACCAAGCAGGCAAAGAACAATGACCCGAAGCAATTTGCAGAGAGTATCTTCCCGGAGATTTTTGCCGAGGCTGCACAGGAGTGCTATGGTGACCAGATGGAGGCCTTCCGTCGGTTGTTCCAGAACCACGACCTCTATAACAGCATCATGTCACAAATGGGTAGCATGATGTATGCCAACTTCCGTGCTCAGGACGAAGCGGTTTATAATCCGGAAAGGTTTAAGACGAAAATCCTCCCAACCATCGAACGCGAATTCTCTGTGTTCAGGATGTTGCCAAAGTCCAAAGAACAGATAGCTGATGATTTGGTTACTCTCGTAGCAGCCAAGACGACCGATGATATTGACGGGGCGAACGATGTCATACAGAATGCGTTCAACCGTTTGTATTGCAGTCCAACAAAAGTTTCCTTTGTGGATAAGAAGCAGCATTTCAATACACTTGTCAGCCGATTCGAGGTGTTCCTGAAAAAGGTGTATTATCTGAAAAACCATACTGAGATTGTCAGTACGAAACCTGGACAGGAAGGAATGAAAGCCACGCTGGCCGATTGTATTTTCCAGACCCCATGCCTGAAACGGTTGAAATATTCGGAAGACGATGCTGATAAGAAGTTCAGCGAGTATCTGGGCATGGTTCGCGACTGGCGCAATGACAACGCCCATAAAGCACCAACAGCTTCAGAACAGGAATGTGATGTGGCCATCAACGTGCTTACAACCATGTATCTTTATGTTGTAGCCTTTGGAATCCGCAGTCGTGAACTGTCCCAAACTGCAAATGAAGCTCCCATACAGTCAGAGTCTATGCAGATGGCAGCAGAAGCTTCAGTTGGAATCAATAACGAAAAAAAAAAGATTGACATGAAGACCTTATCTGTTCAACAGCCATGGGCTTATGCTATTTGCACTGGAGTCAAAGACATTGAAAACAGAACCTGGCAACCTAAAGGCGTGCCAGGCCGTATTCTAATTCATGCCAGTTCAAAAAAAGTGCCAAAGGACTTTGATGAAAAGAACCTTGATCCAGAGACTATTTCAATTATGACAAACCTTCGTCTATTCGGCATCATGCCAGAATATGAGGACTTGCCGCTGTCAGCCATTATAGGCTATGTTGATGTGGTTGGATTTGACACGGACAACGACAACGATTCACCTTGGGCTGACCAAGAATGTACACACTGGCAGTTGAGTGATGCATACATGTTTGATGAACCTATCACGGACATAAAGGGGAAATTAGGTCTCTTTGACTATTCTTTCGATGAGAACGGACTGCCTCCAGCCCATAAGGTTGAACAGAATTTCCCAGTTTTAGATGGCGAGCATCTGACTGTACATGTTGGTGACAGAGCTTGGAAGATTCTCCAGGAAGATGGCACAGAGTTCTGTGTGGACATCAACGACCCCTATACCATCGGAGCAATCTGCAAAGAAGACTCTTTCGAGCTGATGTCAGTTAAGGAAATCACATTCATTCATGGCAATGAAATCATGGAACGCAAGGTGACTAACTATGCATGGGATGCGTATAAGGATGCTGAGGGGAACGACCTAACGTATCAGAACGAGGATAACGGCCCTGAGATTCCTTGGATTTATGCTATCTATGAACTTGAAAAGTAAAGAGAATATGACATAAAAGTCGCTTTAAGATATATCTCACAAGGCAGTAACAACAATATCGGTATGACTGTTATACAAGAACATATAAATGCAGATGGATTAAGATTCGCAGAAACCAATATTCTGGCCAATGAATGGTTACAGATGTTGACCGATGGAATCATCAGCCAAAGACAAATCGAGGTCTTGTTATGCTTCTATCGTGAACCAGAGCATAAAGGCATCTGTAACCAGTTGGCAAAGAAATATGGAGGCAAAATGAACAACTATAGCAATCCTATTTGGAGAATGGGGCAAACTGTTCAAAAGTACCTGAATCGATTTGAAGTGAAAGGATTGACCGACAAGGGTGAAAGCACGGATGAAAATGTCTATTGGTGCATTCCTATGGATGGCAAAGATTCCAAGCAGGGGTTTGTATGGACAGTTAAGCCGGAACTGTGCGAGGCATTAGAATCATATCTATATCAAGAACTTCTGGATTGTTATATAAACAGGAGAAAAACCATTGATTTGATTGAGGATGATGAACTATATAAATGGCAGATGGTGAACAGTTGCACAGGGAAAAGCGGTGTGGAATTGATCAAGACTATTGTTGATCATCCCCATAATAACCTGATGGATTGGCGACAGAAAGACGATTTCAGGAAGATGGCATCTCAGAAACCGCAGGAACTAAGCAATCTGCTGCAAAACTTGTATGACGAGTCAAAAGAATTGAAAGAAAGAATATGGTCATTCAATAGCCATAATGGCAGTGAACGTAGTCTATCAGTGTTCCTCTCTTGTTACTACCCCAACACCTATATGCCTTATAAGGAGTCATATTATGTCGCACTATGTGAATACCTTGGCATAAAGAAATGTACAAAGGTTGGGGAGAAATACATGCATTATATGGAAATCATGGCTCCTTTGGTAGCCATCGTCAAAAAAGATGAAGCTATACATAAACTCCTTTCCAAAGATATTGGTAAATACCCCTCAAACGACTTGCTTTTAGCACAAGATATTGTATATACTATTTTTGAACGACACCTTATCAATTTCAAGAAAATGAAAGATATATTTGAATGGATTACATTTTATAAGGAATTGGCTCAGAAACTTTTGGATTTCAAAGATAACCCAAGTAAACTGGCATCTGTCATTTATGAGAATTTCGATCGTGACAAGGAAATTAAGTTCTTGCACGATGGAGATGGCTCAGATTTCAATGAGATAGATCCGTTTACCGTGTTCAGTATTATCAATCGCGTAATGAAGAACCGAGTGGATATGATCAAGAAGATGAAAGAGGTGTTCGACATTAGCGCGAAGGCTCCAGATTCATTTGAAGGTATTCCCACCCAAAACCCGATAAACGCATCCTTCTGTTGTTTCAGCAAAGACAGAAGTGAGGATGGGAAGGATATTGAGCGACTTTGGAATCTCTTTGAGAAAGCATTACAAGGTGATGAGAACATGGAAGAATGCTTCAATGCTGTACTTAAACAAAAGAGTGTTGCCATACCCAAGTTGACTATGGGCCTTTTTTATGTCAATCCTTATAGTTATCTCTCATTAGACGGCAACAACCGTAGGTATTTGGAAGAGTATGGTGTTAGCACCAAGAACTTCCAGAAGATGAAATACGCCGATTATATTGTACTATTGGAAAAAGTGAAAGAAAAAATGGAGAAAAAAGAAATTGCCGAGCAAACCTTCCCTGAGTTTTCTGCTAATGCGTATAGTTTGGAAGGAATGGGAGATGACGATGGCACCGATGAAAGCTATTATCAGGAAATAGCAGAACTGCTTCGCTTCAAAAAGAATATCATAATCGAAGGAGCACCTGGTGTCGGCAAAACCTATGAGTTGCCACGTATTATTACGAGGCTTTGCTTCCCTGAGTTATGCAGTATACCTAACGCCGTCCTTTCAACTAAATTCCAGCAGTTGAAAGATAATCATCAGGTAGAATATGTTACTTTCCATCAGTCCATGGATTATGAAGAATTTGTGGAAGGGATACGACCTCAGACAGATGATGACGGGAATGTGATATATAAGACAGAGGACGGAATCTTCAAGCAGATGTGCGAAGAGGCCATGAAACCCATTGTCGAGGAAAACAAACTAAATATAAGAGGTGATGCTACCGTTTGGAAGGTTTCACTAGCAGGAACTGGAGATAATCCTGTCCGAACTGATTGTATGAAGAAAGGACATATAAGGATTGGATGGGACAGCTTAGGAGAAGACCTTTCACAGGTTCAAGAATCACGTTATGAGGGGAAGATAATTCTAGATGCTTTTTATGACAAGATGAATATCGGTGATATCGTCTTTTCTTGCTACTCATCGAGAACGATTGATGCTATCGGAGTAATTGTTGGCGATGTCGAATGGCATGACGAATATGAACATTACAAACGTCTCAGGAAAGTAGAATGGCTTTTGAAAGGTATCAACGAGAACATTTACGATCTGAATGGACAGACATCCATGACTTTAGGAACGGTCTATCGTCTGAACAACATTACACTTGACAAGGTATTCGGCATTCTCAATTCATACGGTGTGAGCAATCCTACAGAAGCAAAGAAAAATAATCGACCATATGTTCTTGTCATTGATGAGATAAACCGTGGTAATGTATCAAAGATATTTGGAGAACTGATAACACTTATAGAACCTGATAAACGAGCAGGTAAAGTTTCAGAGATAAAAGTCAGGCTGCCTTATTCGAAGAAACCATTTGTAGTTCCCGACAATTTATATATAATTGGCACGATGAACACAGCAGATAGGAGCCTCGACACACTTGACTATGCCATGAGACGGCGTTTTGCCTTTGTCAAGTTCAAACCTACCGTTATAAATGTGGAGGGATTCAATGAAGAACTGTTCGCCATGGTAAGTAAACTCTTTATCAGCAACTATGATGAGTATTGCGAAAATGCTGATGTTATCCTTCTGCCGTCAGAATACCTCGCCGATGATATTCAACCGTCGGATGTGTGGATAGGCCACAGCTACTTCCTGATGTATGATGAAGAAGGTAATGACAAGACACAGTTACGTATACAATATGAGATTATACCAATCCTAGAAGAGTACATTAAGGATGGTGTATTCAAGGATATTACAGAAGTCAACAACGTGATGGAAGCCTTGATAAATTATACGGATGCAACATAGAATAATTGAAGCAACAGAACAATGGGACGCAAACGTTGTCTCTCTTGACCCTCAGAATGAGCTAAGTAAGGACTCTTATCGAAAAGAGCTTAAAAGGCCAGGCGATTCAACTGCATCCGAATGTTTCTCCTTGAAAAAAGGGGAAACAGGATGGCATATGTCTACATCATATTTTATTGGTGTGGACTGGCTTGACATACAAAAGTCGGCCTTGCGTGTCTCACCAAAGTTCAACACTATCAATAATCTAGTAGAGATAGACTATTTGAGCATGCTTGAAAATGCCTTGCGCGAACCTAAGAATTTCCAGCACCTTGACGGTCTGCTATGGGTGGACTTTAGCCAACCTGCTATAACGATTCCACGTCAAGATGACAATTTATCCTTGTTCCTTATATCAGAATACATACAGCTCTTGGCACATATTACGGCAAAAGGTTTGAAAAAAGCCTATTATTTTGAAGAAGAAAACCAACGGTCAAAACTGAAAGGAAAAATTCTGCTGGCTCAAAACATCAAGCGTAACAACTTGAAGGGAAACTATGCAGACAACTATTGCAGATTTCAGTGTTATGGTGTCGATATCCCAGAGAACAGGCTTTTGAAAAAGGCTTTAACCGTAGCCTCACATATTCTTGACGGATATAAGGAAGAAACTGTCAAACAGCTAAAGGCCATAATAGCATCCATACGCCCACGATGGCAGCACGTCAGCAGTGAATATGACGAACGGAAGATTAGTAGAGGGAAAGTCAATCCTTTTTATAAAGAATACCCGGTAGCTATCAACCTTGCTAAACTTATATTACGCAAGATGTCATACAATCAGGTTATGCATGGAGTATCTATGACCACCACGCCACCCTACTGGATTGACATGAGCAAACTCTTTGAAATGTATGTATTTGCATTGTTAAGGAACAGATTTGGCGGCCACGTCGTTTACCATCCGCATTTTAGAGGGCAAGAGCCAGATTATCTGCTGCTTCCCAAAGAGGAAAGGCCTCCATACATTATCGATGCCAAATATAAGCGATATGCTGAACGACCTATTGAGACTGACGATATCCGACAGGTTTCTGGATATGCCAGAATGAAGTCTATTCGAAAAAAACTTGATGTAGACAACCATTCTTTAATACCTTGTCTGATAGTTTTCCCCAACCAGGAAAGCCCAAAAGTGATTCTTGACAATAAGGAATGGCCAGAGGAAGGACGCTATCTGGATATATACAAAGTCGGTGTACAGTTACCTGTTATAGAAAGAAAATAGAAAATAAATAGTTTAAGAACATGAAAAGATATTTGACTTTTTTAGCTTGTCTCATAGTTGCGTCAACTTTAAAGGCGCAGAACTATAATTCGTCCAATTCTTTGGCAAGAGTGGCATTGGTTAATTATGTCCAAGACGAGAAGGGATTCTTCCAGAAGAAAGAAAATGTTAATCTTCAGGAGGTCTCTCAGGTTGTTTCATCATACGGCTACAACAAAAAGTCGCACGAACTGTATCTGGAAACAGAACGGGCTAACTGTATCGTGACAGTTAATGATGACCTTCACAAGATTCTCAAAAAGAGTAAGAGCATTCCTCAGATGAAGGATGATGAATTGAATGTCAAATCTGTAGAAGTTAACAAGAAGCTGGAAGAGAAATTTGCAAGATTAAATCAAGCAAGGGAGAAGTTTATTAACGACTCCATACAGAAAGCCAGAGAAGATTCTATCAAGAAAGCTCGTGAAGATTCTATCCGCTTTGCAAAACTTGCTAAACAGAAAGATGATTATCGTAAGGCTCATAACTGGATGTGGGTGCCTGTTGAAAACACAATGTTATCATGTTCACTATGTGACAAAACAGTGTTTAGCAAAGACTCTCTCTTATGTGCAGGCTTTAGAAATGACACTTTATATCACATTACTTACGAGGACATGGCCTTGGATGAATCTTACGTAAAAGTGCATAAAATGTATGTTCCCGCCTCATTGAAATCCAACGAAAAGTTTAAATACCATTTTGAAGTTTATGGAGACAGTCTCCGGGCTTTTAAGTTAGGGGCACTTGAAGATCCTGAATCTTTTAATTCATATACAGCCTATAGCGCATCGCAAAGAGTTAAGGCTAAGGCCCCCAATGGATACTTCGAAGATTGGGGATGGAATGATGAATATGGAACTATCACCTTTAATTTCAGGTACACGAACACAAACAAGAATACCATTAAGTACATAGAGGTATTCTGGGTCGTTACTAATGATGTGGGTGATGTGAGAAAGACAGGTAGTTTCAGGGGAACAGGACCTTTGGCAGAATGGGAAACAGCTAGCTGGAACTGGGATCACTCCTTGTATTTTGTAGCTGGCGATGCTACGAAGATGGACATCAGAAAAGTCATCATAACCTATATGAATGGTTCTAAGGTGACTGTTCCTAAGAATAAACTTCAGTTTAATTAATAAAGGTTGATTTGTAAATAACATAATAATTGCTATAAAGAGGCTGACAATGAGTGATTGTTTCATAAAAATCTCTGTGAGAACTGATACGGTGTTTTCAATAAACACCGATGGTACTTATGCTATAACAATATTGCCATCAAACGCCACCAATAATGATTGTGAGGCAATCACGAAAGATGATTCATGCCTTATGCAATGCTATTCCAATGGGCATGCTAATAAAATCTCAATGAATGAGCTTTTGCAATTAAGACGAAACTATTCTTATTCACATGGTATATTTACCAATACTGACCTTCAATTATGTGATATCTGTACCAATGACGATTTTGTAATAGTTCTCTTTGAGAAATCAGCAAAGAAATACATCTCTATCACTCCTGTCTCTGCTTTGACTTTGCATAGCATGTTAGGACTGAAAGGAGATCGCATTGTCAAAACGACCTTTGATGTTATATTTGAATGGCATATACTGCCATATCAACAAAGAAAAGAAGTCGAGAATATAATAACAAATTGTGCACGCAGTGGATACATATGCTTGGATAATCAGGATTTCTCCAATGAGATTCTTTGGCTGAATCGTCATGTTTTCAAGTCAGACAGCATCTTGACGCTTCCACTAAAGGAGGAGACGCATCAAAAGCCAGAAGAATCCTCCGATAAGGAAGGATACGAATTTTCTACTCTTATTGGTGCTGGTAACGAAGCAGCGCTGAAAGAAGTGTTTTCCAGCTATTTGAAAGCTGGCCGCAACATACCAGTTGGGCAAGGACACGTTAGGGATATTTTATCTATATGCAAGAGCATGGAAGATTTCTGGCTTACTATAAAATGTTTACTCGAATGTAACGTGAACATTTACCGTTCACCCATAGTGGTTTATTTCAAAAATAACCCCTATGCCATATACAACCCTGACCTTAATACTTTGGACACAATCATCAAATTGATTTTCGCAACAGATGAGAAAATAGAGAAGAATCTGTACTTTTTGTATCCGTTCCGAACTCTGTTGACGAAAGACATGTTGTCATTTATAAAGAGCAAAATCAACGGTTTGTCAAGGCCTGAATATTATCAAATTTATGGCTCTATATTTAATTATAGTTCAGAAGATTTGATTAATTACTGTCTTGAACACGTTACACCAGCCTCTTATTATTGCATATATGAGGTTCTTCAGAAGATATCTAAAAAAGAAGGAGCGTCTCGTGCAAAAAAAGAGGTCGGTTCTATATCAAGCAAGATAGACGATAGACGAATTGAGGGTAAACTTATCAGGGATCTTCTCTATTATGAATTTAAGAAGAAAAATGTTATAACCACTGACCTTGTGATGATAAAATCAGGTGGCTTTGATGAGTATATTAAAATATGCCGTTCATTAGAAGGGAAGAAAAAGCATAAGGATCTCTTAAATAATGCGTCTTTGTATGTAGGGAAGCGAGTAGATGCAAAATACGTGGCAACCTATCAAAACCATTATTATTTGTCGTTACCGCCAGGAATAAGAGTCCTTCTACCCAAAAATGTGGCTACGGAGAAACCTTCGGCTACTTCTATGACTAGCGTTTATATTGCCATGGCAGACCGTAACAACGATACATTATACGCTACCCAGAAGACACCTGCTGATTATAAGAAAATCACTCAGACACCATTACTTAACAATGGTGACATAATTGAGGTGACTTTTGATATAAATGGTAAGCCAGAGCCACACAAGTGCTATAAGAAGGTTAAAATTGCTATACAATCATATCCAAAGAAATTCGACTCTCGTGCGAGATATAAAGCAAGAGTTATACGTCAAGTTAGCGACAAGTACCATTATCTAGTGAACTTAATTCAGCATATATGAGCTCAATACAACTTTTCAGCAAATTTTGTCAGTTCATCGATGAACGTATATTTTCAGATGATAATATAGGTTCATCTGTGGCATTTGTCGTTGATAAAGCTCTCATCAACGAATTTTGCAGAAAGAATAATATCGTTGAACGTGACTTGATGTATGCAGTTAAGCGCAATCTTGGTTCATATTCCAGGAATATTTCCCATATCAAAGGTATTCTTGCAATCCAATTATATGCAGCTTCAAAACGTGCGAATAGTGGGAATATTACTGTAAGGAATTATCGTGACCGATTATCCCAAGTGTTGCTCGACTGGGACATGTACGATCTCCAGAGATGGATGGAAGATCACCAAGAATTATATTGGGAAACGTTTTATGAATGGTGCGATTCTCATTTCTTTTTTGTTGCCAAATGTAAAAGGAAGTCAGGCCCCGGTAAATTTGTGCAATATCCGATTTTACAATCCCAATGTGTCTTTACTGAGGAAGACTTAAAATATATAGCTTGTGCTTTCGTGGATTATGACTTGCTGCCTGGTGAAGACATATCGGAAACAGATTTCTGGAGAGTTATAGACCGATATCATTTATTCTCTTATTTTAAGACTAGCCATTCACATGAAGTAAGAGACAATTCTCGTTCTGATGACGATTACAAACGCCAGATATTTAATTATTATTTGCGTTGGAATGGTGAGTATAAATTGGGGTATAATTCGACGGTTAAGAAACAAACCGCGAAAGAAGCTGATGAATTCATATATCTCACTGAAGACTATTCGAAACTTCAGTTTCGGAATTCTAATCTCAAACTGGCAAAAGAGATAGACGTGTCTAAACTGACATATTCAGAGATTAGTCGTTTGTTTTCGTTCAAACATAAGGGTCTGATATTGTTTAAAAAGGATGATATCTATGATAATTACTGGCAGGAATGCCGTTATCTTGACGAAGATGCAGATGACAATACTGGAGAAGAAGGTATTGCATTGGTTTTCACTAATCAATGTAAACATCGAATAACCTATAAATCAGAATTGCTGGTTAAAAGGTATGCCAATGTTTCAATCTATAGAGTAAAGTATTCATATACTACAAGCGATTTATACACGACAAAACGCTTCTATTCTCTTGAAGGAGGATTGAAAATTGGTAGATACTCTTACTTGTTTGGGGCAGGTCCGTCTTTACTCATAACAAAGAAGAGCAGATTCTGGATTGATGGAGAGCCAAAGGATTCTTCAAAAGACGAAATCTTTGATTTAAGCGATCTCAAAACAGGCACTCATAGTATCAGGTTCCCGAACTATAAACGCATCGAATTTGAAATTGTGCAGCACGATGCCTTCCATCCTCAATGGTTGGACAGCTATAATAAGTGGAACATTGACTTAGAAGGCTCTTTGTGGGAGTCTATGAACAAAGATGTTGGCATTGTAGGTCTTGACTATACAGCCATACCACAAATGATTCAATCAGAACTTAAAGGAAGTGTTCTTAATCGATGGGGTATGATGCATGTCTTTGGCAAAGTTCAACATAACGAGACTAATAACGTAATTAAGGTTTTATCTAAAATATAATAAACAATATGAAAACATTTGATTTCGAGAACAATAATCCTATAGGATATGTTGATATATTACCGAATGGTAACGCCAACATTGACATTGTTGGGTATGTCGATAGTCTTAATGTATTTCATCGTCTTAATTCGAGAGAAATTGTAGACTTGTTCCCACCAAAAGGAAGAGTCTTCGCTCATAACTTTATTCAAAGATATGAATCATTTCGAAATAGACTGGTTTGTCTTGCCGTGATGCCTAACGCAAAGGATGGTGAAGGGTTAGATTCATATATTTGGGATAAATCCGTGACCGTATATGAGTATGGAATCCAAATCAAGACACTCAAAGCAAATCTTAGTGAAGATGGTGAAAGCAATTTCTGCATATTTCAAGAGAACGACTTGATTGAGTCTGATTCAGATAAATATATTCTTTCTGGCGATAGAGTATATTTTGTAAAAGCACGCAGTAAAGACCGTCTAATTCCATATTGGATTATCTCAAATCTTGATATCATTGATACCTCATTTGGGAAAAAGTATATTCCTGCATCCCAACTGCCGGAAAAGGATGGTTGTATCGATATAACCAATGACGATCAGCTGATAAATTGGTTCATGACCAAAATTTTACGTAAACATTATACTGAAATTATGGCTGGTGGTTCATTTGAATCCGTTGAACAATATTTGGTCACTGCTTTCAATGACATGAAGAACCTGACTCCTAATGTCTATAAGAGTCGTTTGGACAGGATAAAGAAGATTAGTGCCAATTTTATCATGACATTGGATGAACTGAACGAGATTTCAGATATTCCCTGGGTTAAGAATGTTATACAGCAAACAATTGACACACATAAGCAAAGCATAATTAGCGATTCATCAGCTGAATTTAAAGCTCAACTGGACAAGCTCAAAGAAGAGCATGACCTTCAGATTGAGTTGGAAAAGGAGCGATATAATGATGAGGTAAAAAAGTTAAAGAGCGACTATGATGCAAAGGTCAGGTCTATATCAGAAGATGAAACTAAAGCTGTTGCTCAGTTAGAAGAGAAGAAACTTGATATTGAAATTCTTGACGAGACTATAGCTTCAAAGAAAAAGGAGATTGATAATGTTGAGACAATGTTGAAGAAAGTCAATGAACGAAAGAATGACATTGTTTCAGATTTCACCATTATTAAAGAAGTATTAGGTGTTGGAATATCTGCTGGTACTGTAGATAATAGTGAAGCATCATCAAAAAAGGCTTTAAATATCGAAGGTATTGATCAAGCTGATGAAGAATGCATCATGTTTAATGCTTACAAGAAGTCATTAGAAGATACATTAAAAGCAAACAAAATTCCACATAACAATGCATCTACTATAGCTGATATGCTTGTTGAATACAAAACGATGCTTGTACCTGATATTGCTTATGCTATGTCCATCATTCATGCAGCTCAACGTTGTCTTTATGCGATAGAATACGTTAATGTTGGATGGAAGTCATTTGATGACCTATGGAAAGATGGACTTGTTGGAATTGTGCAACATTGCGAAGCAGAACCTGGAATGATGCATTTCCTGATTCTGCAAAATATCAATCTGTCATACATACCTAATTATATGCAGCCTCTTGTTGATATTCAAATGGGTATTTCTTCAACTTTCCCACAAGGATTGTCTTTTCCGAAAAATCTGAGGATTCTCTGCACTCTTGCAGACGGTGATGTCCTGCCTATGAGTGATAAATGTTTGAGTTATATAGGTTGTATAGAAAACGAATCTAAAGAAATCCATATCAGTCAGTTTAAGACAGCTTATAACCCCAAATATGGTTTCCTCTCTCCATCAAAGCTTGAAGAAGGTGCTGAAGGATTAAGTAATGTTCCTAACTTCTATAAATCTTACATTGATGAATAAATCTACAGATAAGATACAGAAGGCTCAAGAACTACTATATGATTGGATAAGTCATTTTGACAAGAGAAGTTTGGAGAGCATAAAAAAGAATTGTGACTACTTGGATAATATCTATGAGTTACAATTAACTAATCCTATATGGGGAATCTTTTGGCCATTAGTTTTTAATGGTGTTATAGACCATATAGGGAATGGTTACTATGCTCTTTCATCTACTATTGTACTTGACTTTTCAACTCACAGTTATTTTGTCAATGCTTCGAAAGTCAACCAAAAAAGCGAGAATGTTTTAGTTGGTATTGAACTGTCAGGGCCACTTACGGAAACCGAATACAAAGTAATGCGTCCATCCCCACTTGCCATACTGAAAACTTACCCAACAATTAAAGAAGTCGTTGACGCTTTTCCAAAAACGCTACAAGATGAAAGTAATCTCAAATATGCGAATTCAAGGACACGTCGAGGGCTTGCAGAATTAGAGCAAAATGGATTAACAAGGTATTTTTCACTACCAGAGTCCCTATATATAAGGGAATTACCTTCAAGAAATATTAATCCAGAGGCTTATGCCATTGCTTATTGTTTAACACGTGTTGTGAATGGTGAGCCTAACGGCATTTATAATCAAAAGACAAGGGTTCTTAAAATGCCCACTTTTGCTATGCCATTTATGATATATAGAGTGTTGCTGATTGAGTGTATGGCATTCAAAAAGCTTCCTCGTCAAGAAGAATACAACTATGTTTTTGAAAACATATCAGTTGATATTATCAAGCAATTAAATAGAATACTTTGCAATTCAATAAGTTATGAATAATCCTATAAAGATTTTCAACGAAATATTTGATGCTTATTTTAAGTATATCAATAGCGGTTTGCCCTTCTGCAGAGAAGAGTACAACCAAGAACGTAACGCCTTAATACAGGAAACTGGCACTATATGTCAGCCTCCTATTATTGAAATTGTTCCAAAGTATCATGAGAAAGCAACACTCAAAGAATTCTGCAATAAAGAGGGCGTTTCTGAAGACTTGAACGACTTTGTCAGCACAGGATTGTTTGTCAATAACAGCAAGCAGGAAAGAAGGTTGTACGACCACCAGTACGCATCTTTGAAAGAAGCACATCTGAATAGAAAACATATTGTCGTTACAACCGGTACTGGTTCAGGTAAAACAGAATGTTTCCTTCTACCAGTAATAGCCGACCTTGTTGCCGAATCCAGTAAATGGGATAAATCGAGGAAGAGAGCAATGAGAACAATGATACTCTATCCTCTCAATGCTCTGGCTGAAGACCAAATGATAAGATTACGAAAAGCTCTTAATAGTCATACTGATGATAAAAGTGG
>Ga0256404_1002419_pt1 | contig 41308 bp, 41 predicted proteins | sample RumenRJG_01DNA_FD_185990 | JGI IMG/M metagenome (GOLD analysis project Ga0256404, IMG submission 185990) | Bovine rumen microbial communities from Lethbridge, Alberta, Canada - RJG_01 | ecosystem: Host-associated > Mammals > Digestive system > Stomach > Rumen | place: Canada: Alberta | collected... | reverse complement strand
AATTTTGCCCATATGAGGAGTTTTTGTAATTGGACACTACAAATTTAACGCTTTTCCCTTTGATAGCCAAAGGGATAGCGTTAAATTCCTCACACTTTTTATTATCATCGTGAAATATTCAGGTTAGAGAGTTTGTTACTTCAGCAGATTGATGTTCAATCCATAGTTGGAGGTTTCCGATATTTGTTCACTTATGTGCGAGGTAATATCGGCTTCCATCGTTGGGGTGCTCTTAAGTTTTTCTTGATGGAATATGAAAAGCACTTACAAGGTAGAGGTCTTTCTCATGTTGGATGGGAGAATTATTATGATATTCAAATAGAGCATGTAATGCCAAGAACGTGGAGTACCTATTGGAGTGTTGAGATGAATAATTATTTGGCTGCTCATTCTTCATTGAATGCAGATGAAGTAGTGAAGGCGAAGAATATACTTATCAACACATTAGGTAATTTGACAGTCATTCAAGATATTAAGAATGCTGGCATTGGGAACAATCCTTGGACAACCAAACAAGATGCTTATTTAAATGGCAGTTACAGTGAGGTAGAGATTGCTACTAATACATCTTGGCATCCTTGGAAGCATAATTCCATCGAAGCAAGAGGGAAACAGATGCTGGATTTCTTATGTGATTATTTAGAATACAACGGTCATCGTCCTCTAACTATTACACCAAATGACTATACAGATATTCTTTTTTACGAATCCAAGTTTAACTGATTTAATGATTTAGTATGAACACAATGGTATATGCGAGATGTATGGGTGTGATGCTCGGGATATTCAACTATCTGGAGTCGACAGATTGATCTTTGATACTTATACCGGCAAGCGGTCTTAATTGTTGAAGCATAATCTTGATGAAAATGAAAGAGAATCATTTAGGCGATAAAACAGTCCTTGCAGACCTTTTGCGTGACGAGGACATCCGGCTGATAGAGCGCATGATATTGCAGACGTTTGAGGGGCCGGGCGATTATACGAAAGCACAACACCTGTTGGAGTTGCGCAAGGAGATGATCAACCGCAGGGTACTGGCCCGGCAGGAGAAGTTGTTACCCGATATCATCGCATTCAACGATGCACTGCGGGATGCGCTACGGGAGATGTACGACAGAGCCCATCGTATATGGGATGACGTAGCTGACAAGAAGTGTTATGGCGATGAGGTGCAGTTAACTGCCATGTGCTTCCTGGATAGCAATTATCCAAAGCTACATCCTTTGCAGGACGAAGATAGAGAAGACCTCTGGGCTGCTATCAGCGATGCGGGATGGAATAAGCTGTATGAGTGGGGTTGTACGTTATCCCCATTGTACCTTCCTTCAACAAGTAGAGATGAAAGCTTCGAATCGCTCATCGGCATGGACTGTCTGCCGCCTAATTGGAATGAAGGCCTTGACCGTGAGCTCACCAGAGGCCTGCATCTTACCAGTGCCTTCCACCACCTGTTCGACCACACCCAGTTTGCCATCACAGACTTTATCTATGTGAGAACGTTCGAAACGGAAATCAAGGTGGAGTTTGGGAAAAATCTAACTCGCGATGAACAATTAGCCAAGACCCTCTATCACCGGATGTTAGAATTGGAAAAAAAGATTCCTCCTTCGAGTGTAACCCTGGAAGACGGAACAGTGATCCATGTCGACTCGCTGATGCCGCTTCACGAGATCTTTACCATGCGGAATGAAATCCAAGCCTGCCGTAATGCTCTTCTCCATTACTGCCATCTCGATACTTGGGATATGGAGAAAGTAGAAGAAACATTAAAAAAAGATGGAAAAATTTAAATTATCCAGCAAAGTTACTATATTAGTGGTATCATCTATGCAAACTTTAGAAAGAGAATATGAAGCGAGTATTTATAGACATGGACAATGTGCTGGTGGACTTCCAGTCGGGACTCGACCAAGTGAGTGAGGAAGTGAAGGCAGAATATGCCGGACGGTTGGATGAGATTCCGGGGTTGTTCGCCAAGATGAAGCCGATGGAGGGAGCCATTGAGGCTGTGCATGAGTTGCAGAAGCATTTCGACCTGTTCATCCTCTCCACGGCACCGTGGAAGAATCCGTCGGCATGGTCGGACAAGGTGGTGTGGGTGTCAAAGTATCTTGATGACGTGTTCCACAAGCGGATGATCATTTCCCACCGCAAGGATCTCTGCCATGGTGATTATCTGATAGACGACCGTGGGAAGAACGGCACCAGCGAGTTTGTCGGCGAATGGATTAAGTTCGGCTCAGAACAGTTTCCCAACTGGGAGTGTGTGCTCCAATATCTGCTGTCAAAGGAGAAGGAGCAAAGTTTAAATGATTTAGTTAATGAGATTATTCGCGCGCCGATGCTTTCTATCGAGGAAGAACTTGAACTGCTCAAGGCAGTGCAAGAGAAAGGTGCCGACTGCGAGGAGCTGCGCAAGTTGGAAAAGGCAAATATGAGGTGGGTGTTGAGCGCGGCTATACCTTATCAAAAGCAGGGACTGACGCTCGAAGAACTGATTAAGGCTGGAACTGAAGGATTGAGGAAAGGAATGATGAAATACGACTTCAATGGCGACATCAAGTTTATTGCTTACGTTGTCAAGTGGATTCGCCAAAGTATCATTCAAGCCATTGAATCAAGGAAGAAATAATAGCAATTAAAACCTCTCGATGTACAGGCTAATCGTTATGAACCATATGGATAATTTAGTTGAAGCTAGGGCTAAAAAAACTGCTGAGTCTCTTTCTCAGTTCCAACAGGACACATCAATGATAGAGGTTTTATTGTCTGCATATAATAACAATCATAGAAACTTAAGGGTCGTTGAGTATATTTCCAGACAGAATTTATTCGATATGATTGGGAAGGCCCGTAATGAGATGGTACACAGCAGAATGATAGCAGAGTTGTTGGGAGGGCGTTTCTTCGATGTATCCAACAAGTCTACATTGATGCATTTCTTTGACATTATTATTATGAGAGCCAAAGAACAGGGGATTAAGATTCCTCATGAATTTGTGGATGCCGTACTCACCAGATCAATAGATGTCGACTCTGTAAAAGAAAAACAGACGGAATATCCACTATCCGCTTATCTTAAAGATTATGGAAAGAAAAGTGACGATTTAAACAATAAGCAATGCCTGGATGTCTTCTTACGGTACAATCTTGCTTCAGCCCTCAAGAAAAACGGAAATAAAACGATAGAAATTATCTTAGCGAATAAAGTGCTTTCCAATGAGCATGACAGGCAGACACAGACTTATTATGATGTTTGCTCGGATGGAAGGAGAGCAATACAGCTTTTTGTGTATTTGTCGCCTATAAGCCAAAGAGATCTTTTGGATTATTCACATGTATCTGATAATCAGAAGCCTGTTTGTACCGACCAGGAGGACAATCCTGTCTTTGTTCATATCTCTTATCAAGATATATTTGACAGAATAATAGCGCCACTGATTGAAGACAACAAGATGAATGAGCGTGATACAATCATTTTAAAAGAGTATGCCAGTTGTTTGGAATTACCAGCGATGTCGGATAAAGAGATTAATATGTTGGGGGCAAAAGAATTGTCTATCATGGCAATAAGTGACTACGAAAAACAATTGTTATCAGTTTTTATGGAGAATACTGACAATGCAAGATTGCTTGGAGCCGCGGTAGCTAACCATCTTGGAAACAAACTTTACTCATACAATGGAACGGATTGTCTTACTTTCAATCAGGCACTTCAGGAGGCATTGAGATATCATGTTAGGTTCAATAGTGAGCTTAGCTCTATGTATCAATTCAAGGATGTTATCGGTGCTCAGAAGGGTGGGGCAAGATTCCTTATCTATGTGGTGAAGGAATCAGAAGACAAATTATATTATATACCCACATTCCTTTTTGAATACAACGGAAAAGCATACAAGACAATTACTGATGCCTTGAAAGTTGCAGTGAAGGATTATATCTCACGTACAGGGAAAAGTACTAAGGAGGTTATTAAAGACTTTGAGCCCCTCTATGCACAGGTGAAATACCATCCACATCTTTTCAAAGATAACGGAGAGACTCTGCCCGGCCCATTTGTCCCTTATTATAAGACAGACTTTGCCGACCTTTATATCCGAGGAGAAGTATATCAAGACAAACTGCGTAAGATAAACAGTATTCTCGGGGATGGCTTTGGCATAACACTTATCTCTGAAAAATGCTATCATGAGTTGGTCATGAGTGGAGATGACAGTCTTTGGGAATGCTATGACAAGCATTTGTTTGAACCTTTACAAGGAACAAGATATTACTATCGAAAAAATGCAGAAGACCGTATCGAGGTTATCAACGATATTCTGTCTAATAGAATAAACGAATCTTCCTTGTCGGAAGCAGACAGTAATTTGTTGGAAACTTTTTATCAAAAAAACAAAAAGTTGATACTGTCAATATATAGAATTCTCATGGAAAAAGAGCAAGATACCGATTCCTATGAACGACGTAAGAGGGAGTATAAGAGGCTGATAAAGGATTAAAAATTAATTATTTATAGGAAAATGAACATATTGGTTTCTATATTGCTGCTTTTCTGTAGCCTGCAACTTCTGGCACAGGATATTAGTTATGTGAAGGATTCCGGGTCGTGGTACATCATCTACGACAATAACGGGAAGAAGACGGGCTCTGTAAGTGCCTCTATGGGAATACTTGTGGGCTATGGCTCTGAATTCCTGATCGTTAGGAAAGACTCTTGGTATTACCTATACGATAGTAAAGGTAAGCGGCTTCGTGGACTGAGTAAGAGCAATATCGGTGAGATTATTGCTGTCAATGGCAATACATTTACCTCTCGACTCGGCTCTTGGATATATCTATGGAATAAGGAGGGAAAGAAACTACGTTCGTATAGTGCTCGGTAGTTTAGGTTATAATGAGTCGTAGATTATTATGAGTGAAGATTCTTGTAAGTGGGAATTTGTATACGAATTACAGCAAATTCGAATAATGGGGCATCGATATCCTCGACGGAAAATCCGTATCAATAAGATCGGTATCTATGACACTCGAATGCATGCAGAGCAGGCTCTTCAAGACTATGTCCAGCAAGAAAAGAGAAACTATTCTTGTTGGGATAAAGCGCAAACTTATTATGCCGACTGTTTAGGATATTACATTGTAGAATATAGAGTCTGTGCAAGTCTGGAGCAATACTCCAAAGACGTCCCTGTGTGGCGCTCGTATACTGCCGATGGGGAGCTGAATGACTGTAGTAAGACTAATCATTCAGGTGTTTTCTGCGGAAGAAGGCAGGAGGATATCCGTTTTTATGTGGGTGATATGGTAGAGATTGTTAGTAATGATTATGTCGAACTGGCTATTGTCGGAGCCTTGCCACCCACTAACGAGTGGTATCAGGAGCGTGTCGCTGATTGTCGAGAAACTTATACTGGCAGACGGTTTCGGTTAGATTTCAGTGACGACTGTTACCTGGTCTATCCCTTTCAAGCAGAGAGAGGCTACCATGAGCATGTAGTTTGCTATAATGTGTTTCGCCCTACCAAACCCGTTCCAAAACATGGATTACCAGAACTTCAATTGCCAGAACAATGACAGACCCCATAACTCACATGAAATCCCTCATCTACGAGCGTGAGATAGAGGAGAAACGTAAGTTCTACGAAGAGATTGCCCGCGAAGACGACCCCACGGCCGTAACCGTGGCGGTGCCTGGAGGTGTGGCATACGAAGAATGGCCTGCCGTGAAGCGCGTGATGGCCGAAGGCTATCGTCTCGTCGATGCCAACGCCTTCGGCTGGGATGATGAGCTCGCAGGCGAGATTCTTGTTTTTTCAAAGACTTCTGATCATATAGTGGACTGACTTTGATACAAAGGTGGGCTCCTATGCTTTAGCAATGGCTATTATGAGATTATAGTAATTACGTAACGAAATTATAGTAAAACAGATGAAAGACTGGAGCGAATACATAGATCAAAAAGCTACAGAGGTGCTGGCAAAACTGTCGGTCCTCGGCTACAAGGTGCAGAGTGACGAACTGGGCATATGCTCCTACAGGAACATTTTGTTGCAGAAGGACAATGAGTCTGCTGAGTTGGCCTGCGTTCCAAATGATTTGAGCGAGTATGAAGCCGGACGTATTGCGCCGGATGAAGTGGAATGGTGGGTGACAGATATCTTTGAAGATGGAGAGTCATTTAATGAGTTTTATGATTCTCACTTTGTGGGAAAAGAAAACAATTAATAGAAATCGAGTAAGACTTATGGCCAGCACACAGTTTGAAACCATTTTCGAGAACATGGTGTTCTCGTTTATAAGTACCAATTGTAATGTCTCTCAGATCTTCCACTGGGAGGATAAAAACGCGATGCTACCCTTTCACCACGACCTGTTCAAGGTTAATATTACAGTTGTGGATACGGACACGAATTATAGTTATCGCAAAAAGTTCTATGTCACAGCTCCCGACTGGGTGTCGCGCAAGGAACAGAGGGAGTATATCTATCAAGTGATTATGAGCCAAGTGAAGTTCTGCAACCATCTCAACGCTGACAGTCGTGACGACGACGGCTTCAAGCAAATGAGGGACAGCATTAGAGACATAACAGAAAAAACTGCCGATTATATGATTGACTGGTACAAGCAGAACTACTAGAGAAAAGAAAACAAGAAGAACTATGAGGATGAAGAAAAAAACTAAGGTGATGGTGGGTATGAAGTTTTTATGGATATGTTAGCACGGTATGGAAACATCTGTCATTAAGCGATAAATAGCGCTTGATAGAGGCTTACTAAACGTGTTGAATAAGAGAGAGTTGTCCGATGTAAAAAAAGATTTTTGAAAAAAAGTTGGTGTTTTTTTTGAATTTTTTTTGGTTTGTTACTATATTATATTTGCAAACCTCAAAAATAGAATGATTATGACAACAACAATTCGCACCAGTTCAAAGAACAGCTTCACAAAAATCCAAAAGTACCTCCGTAACAAAAGAGTGTTCTTCACATCGTCGATTAACAGTGAGGTTTATGCCCTTACCATCTTCGATCTCTCTGACGTCGCAACCAACTCTCTTATCAACAAAATGACCAAGCACTTTCATCTCACCAAACGGCAGGAGCCTATGGCTCTTGCCGCCTGACAGACAGATGTGCACTTAAAAAGCAGATGGTGTATAGGCTCAATGCATGATAACACGGGACGAATATGCGACAGGAGATGGAAAAAGCCCGTATTCTGTTACCAAAAAGGATCAATTTGGACCAAATATTTATTTGGAAGTTATCATTATAAGTATTATATTTGCGATTAATTAATAGTAATTCGTTATAACGAAAAATGAATGATATAAAAGATTGTAATCTTATAGTAGATGAAGTTCTGTCATTGCTGAACAGTGAGGCGTTTCAGAGTTTGAGGTCATATTATGACGATACGACAATTTTCAACGTAATGGGTGTTGAAAGGAGTGAAAATAGGCATAGTTCTTTTCTACGTTGGTTGTTCTCAACCAATTCGAGTCACGGTTTGGGCGATAAGCCACTTCGTCTTTTTCTTCGTCTTATTGCTACTCAGAAGTGGGGACGACAGATATTCAAGGAGGAACTATTTGACAAGGTGATGGCGGGAACATACCATTTGGAGTTGCTTGAATCTGTTGAAACAGAGAAATATATTGGAAACATAAAAAACTCGTCAAAGAACAAGAAAGATCGTATAGATCTTTGGATGGTGGCTGGTTTTTCTTACGAGGTAGATGGTGAACCGCAATACCATGCATTCCCTATAGTTATAGAAAACAAGATTTATGCGAGGGAAGGAGTAGAACAGACAAAAAGGTACTATAATGCCATGATTGACTATTGCGCTGCAAAAGGAAGTGATTATTCTCCTAACAACTAAAAAATACATATTATGAGTGAAAGCCATGGAACCGTACTCATACTGAAGCGGAATGAGGACTTGAAAAAAGTAGCTGCCTATGTAAAACAGCAGGTGCGCGAAAAGAGTTTAGAACTATTGGGTGAAGATCTTTCGGAGGATGATCAATTCGTGGGACTTCAGATAAATAAAGACGAGAACGAAGTCATCTGGCACGATTACGGCCATCACGGAACACATCTTGATTTCAATCCCATTGCTGAAAGTGTCATCAAGGAGTTTCCTATGATAGATATGGAACGTCGAGGCTTTTGGGGTCAAGAGGTATGGAACTATGTTGTCATAGATGGCAAATGGCAGCAATATACCCTTTGGAAGTTTGTTGCCTATATTGACGGTAAGAGTGAGGAGGAGCAATTGGAGTACAAGGAACTTAAAGAAGGACAGACCGAGGAAAAAAGGCACGAAGTGCGCGATAAGATGTGTAAGGAAATGGCAGAGCGTATCAGTAAGTTACATCCTGGCGTGGAGATTGCTGTATATGCCTATGATTGGTATGAGATTTACACAATTGTTGAGGAGTTCTATAGAGCTAAAGACGGTTGCGCCCATAAAGAATTGGTGGATCACAAATTGATGGAAATGATGCCCGACTTAGTAGACTTAGAGTGGGAAGAGTGCATAGGTCATGTACTTCTTCATCCTATGGAATTTCTTGCAGAATTTATCAAACGGGAAAAGGAAAGCAAAGATAATTGAACCGGAAAAAATTCAGTTTGATAGAACCAACCGACACGGAATCGTCGTCGAGCACATGGGGTATAAATATGGCTTTAGCGATGATCCGTGACGGAGATGCTCTCTTTCGTGCTAATATTTGTTAAATTGTCGGTCGGATTTTGAAATTTCGTCTTTTGTTTACTATTTGTAATAACGTTATTATAAACGTAGAAAGAAATGAGTACAACAACAACGAAAAACAAGCACAAAGAGATGACGTTGCTCGGTGCCATCGAGCGGGTAGTGGAACTGTCGGAAGGATCGAAACTCAGTGCGGCTTTCATGAAGAAAGCCGGTAAGGAAATCAGATTTCTCGCAGATAGCTTTGGTATCACTCCCCAGCAGGCCGTGCTTTTTTGTATAAGTATGGAGAAGGGACCACGCCATATCGACTATTATGATTATGCGAATCATTTGGACATGAGCCGTATCAGCATTTTCAATATCACCGATGACCTGACGGCGTTGGTACGTCGCCAACTGTTGCGCTATAGAGATGCAAAAGAACAAGACACATTCGACATCCCTACGGATGTGCTGAAGGCCCTGAGGCATAACAAGGCGTACGAAATGCCTAAACTGAAAGATCTCGACTGTGTGGAACTCTTCGAGGTGATGCGTAAGTGGTTTGATGATCTAAGCGATGATGCCGTCCTCCCCAGTCTGCTTTCCGATGACTTGGATGCCTTGTTTGACGATAATCCGCAGATAGAGTTTGTGAAACGCCTCAGAGCGCTGAAGCTGAACAAGAGAAATGAACTGATGTTGGTTTATTTCTGCCACTTGCAAGTAAATAAGGATGATGATGACATACGGCCGAATCAGTTGGAGGATATTTGTGAAACCATGAGTGATTTCACCCGCTTAAGGGGAGAACTAAGGAGTGGCTCACATGTGCTGATAGAGAGGAAGTTGATCGAACCCTACTGTGAAAATGGTATTGTGAACAACTCGAGATTCAAGCTGACTGATGAAGCGAAGAAAAACTTGCTGTGCGAGTTGCACATGCCAGCAGGCGAAGAGAAACTCAGTGGTGTGATAGACGCCGGAATGATTACCCCCAAAGTGCTTTACTATACCGAGCAGGTAGAACGGCAGGTGGATGAACTAAAAGGTTTCTTTCAGCAGGATCAGTATAAGCTGATAAAGCAGCGTATGCAACAGCGTGGGTTCCGTCAGGGTTTTGCTTGCCTGTTCTATGGCGGACCGGGTACGGGCAAGACCGAGACGGTGTATCAGTTGGCACGCCAGACAGGCCGCTCTATCATGGTGGTGGATGTACCGCAGATAAAAAGTAAATGGGTTGGTGAGTCGGAAAAGAATATCAAGGCGCTCTTCGACCAGTATCGCGCCTTGGTGGATAAAGCCTCGGTGGCGCCTATCCTCCTTTTCAATGAGGCTGATGCCATCATCGGGACACGTAAGAGTGGGGCCAGCAGTGCTGTGGACAAGATGGAGAATACTATCCAGAACATCATTCTGCAGGAGATGGAGACGCTCGATGGTATTATGATTGCTACCACGAACCTTGAAGAGAACCTCGATCCGGCGTTTGAGCGCCGATTTCTCTATAAGCTGAAATTCGTAAAACCCGATGCCAGTGTGCGGATTCATATTTGGAAGAGCATGATCCCGGAACTGACAGAGGCTGATGCCCAGGCGATAGCCTCGCAATATGACTTTAGTGGCGGACAGATAGAGAATGTAGCGCGGCGCTATACGGTGGACTGCATCCTGCACGGAAGTCAGAAAGACATCCTGCCACTGCTTTCGAATCTGAGTAGCGATGAACAACTGATGAAGAAAAATCAGCGTAGAATAGGTTTCCTCAGATAAAATGATTATATTTGTAACGTTAAAAACATCAATATTATTATGGGCAATTTTGATTTGAAAGTAAAGTATGACACCCAGCTTGATGAGTTGTTTTTCTCAAAGGACTTTAAGAATGCGATGCTCAAGCAATTCGGCATCGCACCTGCCGGGCTGACTATTGATACACGATATGATGACGATGAGAGTGACATCTATTTCTATATCTGTTGCAAAGAATATGGCTACGACTTTTCGGGGGAAAGGGTCGTCGGTGACTACATGCTCCGAAAGTACAATCTGTCGGACGATATGGAGCAGTTCTGCGTGAATTATTTGGCTGAGAAGGCTCCAGAACTTTACGAGGAAATGGTTGAAAACGGTATTTATTAGATGATGTCTGCAAACGAATGATAGTGCCAATCAAACGGAATGGTATTTATGGGAATAGATGAATATGCAAAACGAGGAGAGCATCATGATGTGATGGATGCTCTGCTCCTGCTGACAAGGGCATATATCAATATGTGCGGATATAGCCTTGGCTACAGGACGATTGTATATCGCGCAGGTGAAGCCTGGCAAGAAAGGTTGGCCTGGCAGGATCTTCCTTTATCTGAAATCGCAAGAAAAGAAGCGCTTGTTAATTTAATGCCTTATATTACCAATGAGTATGATCCCGAAGTATATGATGAATATGATATATCTGGCATGAATGACAATGAACTTCTGGATGGATGCGAACAAGTCATCATTGATAAGGAATTTGAAGATGAGACTCTTGAAGTGCTTTGTTGGGGGATCATGAAAGCAACTGAAAAATAGAAAGAATTGGTGAATGATACCGTCATTGTTTCTTTATATTCAGCATTATTTTAATCAGTCATATAACCCCGATGACTCGTCTGAAATAAATCTGGAGGTAATTCAATCTTGGATGAATGAAACTATTTGTCGTTTAAGATCTCTTCAATAATAGAATAACTTTTAAAAACTTGAACATTATGGCAAAAGGTCTTTCAAAATCAAAATACACCCTATATAACCAGTGTCAGAAAGCACTCTGGTTGAAAACCTACAAACCAGATGAGGCTACTGTAGATGCTGCTGTGGAAGCACGCTTTGAGCAAGGCAATGAGGTAGGCGACTTGGCTATGGGCCTGTTCGGCCCTTTCGTGGAAGTTACTACTAAGCGGGAGGATGGCAGTCTTGACTTGGGTGCCATGATTGAGAAGACACAACAGGAGATGGCTAACGGTACAGCTGTTATCTGCGAGGCCTCGTTCAGTTTTGAGAATAACTACTGTGCAGTAGACATTCTGCGCAAGGATGGCAATGGCTGGACTATCTATGAAGTGAAGAGCAGCAGTTTCCCTGAGTTCGATGGTGAACAAGCCAGACTGGAGAAGTACGCTCCGGATATCGCCTATCAGAGATGGGTGTTGGAACAGTGCGGTGTCAATGTGAAGGATACCTATCTGGTGTGTCTGAATAGTAGTTATGTACGACATGGGGAACTCGACATAGAACAGTTATTCGTCACCATCAACATGAAGGAACTGGTGGAGAACGAGTATCAGAAAGTTCCTTCACAAGTGAGGCACGCCATGCTCTTGTTGGAGAATAAAGAAGAACCCGATGTTGACCTTTCTGAACATTGTGCTAAACCATACGGCTGTGCCTTTCTGAACTATTGCAAGCGCCAGCATGGAGTGCCACAGGACAAGCCGTCTGTCTTCGACCTTTATCGTATGCCCTTTGGAAAAAAACTGGAGTATTATTATGCAGGCCGCATCACCTTTGAGCAATTGAGAGACCAGAAACTCAACGACAAACAACAGATGCAAGTAGAGTGTACATTGGGTCAGACAGAGCATGTCGACAAGGATGGCATTCGAGAGTTTCTCGACAAGCTGTATTATCCGCTCTATTTCCTTGACTTCGAGACGATGCAGGATGCCGTGCCCAAGTATGATGGTGCCAAGGTGTACGGTCAGATTACCTTCCAGTATTCGCTGCATGTCAAGGAGCGGGAAAGCATTTCAAAGTTTGTGGATGCAGGAAAGTTGAAATTCACAAAGACGGCCACCTTCATTACGCATCGCGAGTTTCTGGCTCCCAATGATGGCAGCGACCCGCGGCGGCCGCTGGCAGAGCAACTCTGCAAGGACATACCGATGGATGCCTGTACCCTGGCATATAACAAGATGTTCGAGTGTGGGCGCATACGTGAACTGGCAGCCCTCTATCCCGACCTCGCTCCGCATTTGCTGAACATCGCCGACCACATCATCGACCTCATCGAACCGTTCCGTGCAGGCTATTATTATGTGCCGGCTATGGGTGGCTCGTTCTCTATCAAGAGTGTGCTGCCAGCTCTCTTCCCCGATGACCCAGAACTGGACTATCACCATCTCGACACACGTGTGCAGAACGGAGGTGATGCAATGGCTATTTTTCCCAGATTGACGAAGTTGCAGCAGTCTCTGCCGAAGCAGGGCGCGCAATCCTGTGATGACGGCAAATTAGTCATGGCCGATTCACTGATGTCACATTCTGAAATTCTTGCTATCCAACAGGAAATAGAAGAAAGTCGCTATGCCTTGTTACGCTATTGTGAGTTAGATACCTGGGCCATGTTGAAAGTGTGGGAGAAATTGAATGATATAATCAAATGATAATGATGAAATTAATAAGTTAATCTCCGACCATACCATCGATCTCATCGAGCCGTTCCGTGCAGGCTATTATTATGTGCCTGGCATGGGTGGCTCGTTCTGCATCAAGAGTGTGCTGCCAGCTCTTTCCCCCGATGACCCTGTTTGAAAAAAATAAGTCATCTAATAAGTGATAATTTTTGAAATATACTGTATTTATATGGGGTCTATAACGATATGGCTATCAGGATTAGAATAGATGAATTCTCTTTTGGGGGTTATGGCAATATCCTTTGAAGAAAGAATTTTATTTAAGATGCCTAACTCCAAATCGGAGCATTGTTCGTCAACTATTATATCCTCTAATACGTTTTTCCATTCGATACGTATGTCTTCGTACTCAACAAACCCTTTCAACATAGGTTGGTCGGATACCAAGAAATATCTTATTTCCTGCTCATGTCGAAAGGCCTGACGCTTGAGTAATAATAATGACATATAGGAAGATAGATCAAAGCCTTTAAACAGGTCATAGAACAATGCATTCTCTTTTCCACTTGAGGTGTGGCTTTTATGAATGTTATCTATTTGATAGTTGTCAAGGCTATAGTTTACCATACCTTCATACAGTCTGTATCCTTTGTTGTTTTTCAGTATCTGTTCGCGAAAAGCCTTTTTGTTGATTCTTAGTTGAATACAGTGAGCACCTAACCCGTTTTTTTGATATGAATACAGTCTCCATGCAGACTCGTTTACAGGAGCAAAACTAAAGCAACTGGCAAGTACTGCTGGCGTATTGCCTAATGCATTTGCTACGTTCGCATACGAAGCATTATAGAACCTACTTTCGTACTGGTCTTGCCACTGTGTTGGTTCAACAAACCTGACACTATCGCTTGCTAAAGAGATGATGGCAGACTCTAAATCTATATATTTGTATATGAATTTATTTGTATTTCTTTCGCCAATGTAATAACTTCTTGGCTGATTGGAATACTGACGAATAATTTTTTTGTTAAATTTGCTTCCATATCTTCTTTTCCTGTTTTGCTATGAATATTCTTATTATTGCAAAAATAAGACTTTTTTCTGATAAACCCAAATTTTATAGTTGAAAAGATAGCAAACTCTGGTAATATCTTATAAATATAATCGAATAAATCACAAGGGCGACGTTGATTGCTCATTCAGAGCATATCCGCCACCCCAGAGTAATAACACACTTGATTGCATGACGAAGTTGAATCAAGTTATCAGTAACGTTATCATTGTTATTCGAACATTTCGGCCCAATGGCGGAAGCGGACGAGGCCTTCCTCACCAAACTTGGCGAGGCTGTCGAGGGCTTGCTCGACGGTCTTCTCACGGTCGAGGCGGGTCTTGGAGAAGAACTTGTCGGCATAGCAGATGACCTGTTCCTCTAACGTCTCGGGCAGGAAATCCTGGTGATGAGTATAACGGAATGCTTTATGTGTTTGTGGACAGTGAGAAGAAAAGCAACGTCAGCGTTGCCATTGCTGCAGGTGACACAGAACAGGCGGAAATTAGCTTGGCGTTTACTTCTGAAGGCTCACATGTAATAAAAGTAACAACAGACTCCAATGGTAGTAATGTGATTGCAGAAAAGACAGTCACCGTAAAAATGGCAGGGAATGTGGTTAACGGACTCATAGCGGATATTAAAATAGACGGTTTGGAAGAGGAGAACGGAGAGTATGTCTACCATGGTACTGAACTGAGCATTGTTTATACTTTCACGAATGTCACAGACGAAGACTATAACGGAAAACTACAGATGCTTTATTCTTATAATGGCAGAACAGAGGGTGTTGAGAGGACTGGAACCATAGGTGCCCGCCAAACCTATTCATATACCAAGAGACTAGGTGTATATTACGGTTTGACGGTTACCTTCCAGTCGAATTCTTTTGATCCCAACACATCGGAGTGTAAGTTCATGAAAAGCGTTACCGTCAGATTTGTTGAGCCAACTGGTATTAAAGAGGTGAAGAACAAAGCAAATCATTCCGATATCTATTATAATTTGAAAGGAATGAGAATAGATTATCCGACAAACCCCGGATTATATATTAGAAACGGTAAAAAAATAATCTTGAAATAGCCATATAGGCTAGATAATCTTTACAACAGCAGCTATTTTTTCTCGTGAAGCATATAGCTGCTGTTGTTTTGTTGTACCTATATGTGACTTGTTTCATGTGTTTGTGGCTAATTCATGACAATTTGTGTTTGATACATAACATTAATTCCCACGAAGCATCCCATGAAGAATTTGTGGTTAATAAGGAAAGAAATTGGATTAATAAGAATAATTCATGAAAAGTTTGTGGCTAATTTGTGATTATTTGTGTTTTTACTTAACACTAATTCCCACAAATTATCAAAAAAATATCAAAAAAATAATCTTCAAAATCTGGGCAAATCTTTGGGCAAACCTTGAACTTGGAACCTTGAACTATTTAAGGAGTGTAGGAGTGTGGGAGTTTAGGAGTGTAGACAATACTCTGCCTCTTGAACGCCCGGCTTGAAAGTCTCGCCAGACACGGAAGTTCTCGCTTTTAGAGGAGATACTTGCCAAAAGACAGTTGGTGTCGAGAACGATTTTATGAACGTGCATGTTGATAGGGAGTACGAAGATGCTCTTTTAGTACCGACTCATTTTTTTCCTCACTCCACTCGCCAGATTCCCAAAGGGCATCCATCTCTTCGGTTGCCTTTTTCGCATAATAGCTGGAAATGACCTGTCGAAGCTCATTCACCTGCTCAACGGTCTTCATGCGCCCGAGTAGCCTCAATATGCTCAACTGGGCTTCGTTTAGTTGGGTTCCTTGTTCCATGATTCGTTATTAATGCTTTGGTGTTGTAAAGATAATGCATTTTTTGGAAGATGCAGCATTTTTGACGATAAAAACATTTATTGGTCAAGGCTGTGGCCGTGGCTGAGTATCTCTACGACAGCGATGTGGCCACCTTCATCTATCAGGTGAGCTCGCAGACGGGTATCGACACGCCCACAGCAGAGAGTACTTCGTTTAAGGCTGCCAACCGCGACGGAGCCATCGTCATTGACGACGCTGAGGGTGCCGAATGTCAGGTCTATGACATGGCAGGCAGAGAACTGAATGCCAAGAAACAACTTCAAGCGCACGATGCCTTGCCCGTCACAAAGACTGACACCTATGTGGTGTACCTCAAATGGGCCAATGGCCAGACGGCAGTAAGGATAATTGCCCGACGCTAATCATCGCTTTCATGCCCTGCACAGAGCCTTTTGTGCAGGGCATGTTTTTTCTTTTAGGCATTTTGTTGAAAAGAAAAATGTAAGATTGTTTCGTGGTTTACAAATAAATGTGTACATTTGCGCAACATTTTGTAAGCAACATGGAACTAGAGAGACTGACAACCGCGGATTTGCTGCGATGGGACGAGACGACGTTCCATCGTATGTATCGGTTGTTTTATAAGGCGCTTGTTGCTTATTCGTTCCGATTTGTGGCCAACCAGCCGACCGCCGAAGATATTGTGCAAAACGTGTTCTCGGTGTTGTGGCGACAGTCGCTGCGCTTTCCCGACGAGATGCTGCTGCGCGCCTACTTGTATAAGAGCGTGCGCAACAAGAGTCTTGAACACCTGAGCCACTTGCAGGTGGAGAAGGAATACCGCGAACGGGTGTTGCGCAACGTTCAGCCCGAGCAGCTCGTCACCGACGAGGGTGAGGAACAGCTCTTTCCCGAAGAGATCTACCGCAGACTGTTGACGATGATCGACTCGCTGCCGCCACGCCAGCGCGAGGTGTTCCTTATGCACATGGACGGGGCACGCAACAAAGAGATTGCCGAGAAACTGAATATCTCGGTGAACACGGTGAAGATTCAGAAGAAACGGGCCCTGGCTACGCTCAGACAGAAATTGAATGAACAACAATTGCTGTTGCTCATGCTGCTGATTGTTTAACGGTAACGCTAACGTTAACGATAACTGCCTGGCGGAACGTAGATAATTGAGGATTGAGGATTGAGAATTGAGAATTGAGGATGGAGAATTGAGGATGGAGGATGGAGAATTCTCGTACCTTCGTACCCTCACACCCTCGTACCTCCGAAACTTCAATTATTTAAATTAGTGGCTAAAATTATTCACATTATAGTAAGTTGTTTCCTTTTGCCACCGTTAACGATGTCCCTTGACTCCTAAAAAGTCCGTAGAATGTTCATCGATAAAAAGCTTTTTTGAAAAAAATATCCGTTTTTTGTCACCCATTTTCATTTTTGTCAGTTATATAGATAAAAGCACATCAACATGAAAACACATTCGATAAATGATATTGTCTATCGCGTACTCACCGGTGAGGCTACCGATGAGGATGACGAACAACTGCGACTGTGGCTGGAGGAGAGCGACGAGCACCGCCGGCAGTATGAGCAGTTGGCAGGCTCGACGGAGCTACTCGAGCGTTACCGCTTTGCCGAGGGAATAGACGTGGAAAAAGCTTGGCAGCTGTTCCGCCGACGCCATCTGCGCAAGGCGTACCCACTGCTGAAACGACTGGGGCGCGTGGCCGTGGTCATCGTGCTGCTCACGGGCATTGCATGGTGGTGGAACAGTCAGCACAGCCGACCGGAGAAACCTCAGCTGCCAGCTGATGTGGTGACGGCCATAGCCCATGCCGAGGCTTCGGGCAAGAACCATGCCCTGCTGACGGTGGCTGGCCAGCGCATCGAGGTGGTCAACGACAAGGAACTGGCAGCAGTGCATAGCTACAAACAGGCAACGGCAGCGGCAACGAGTAGCAACCGCGTGCTGACGACCTATCACGACAGCGAGTTCTGGCTGACACTTGATGACGGAACACGCGTACACCTGAATTATGGTACATCGCTCACCTATCCCGTGCGCTTTGCCCCCGACGAGCGGGTGGTGGAGCTCGACGGCGAGGCATTCTTCTTCGTGGCGAAAGACAAGAAACGCCCGTTCTATGTGAAGACCCGCAACGGCATGGTGAAGGAATACGGCACCTCGTTCAATGTGAACACGTGCGAGACGCCCGGTCAGACCAAGGTGGTGCTGGTAGACGGCAGCATCAGCATCATCACCGACCGTGGCCGTGAATTCATCGTGACCCCCGGCGAGATGGCCACCATGAGCCGTGGCGAGAGCCAGGTGTTCATCGACAAGGTGGACGTGCGCCCCTACAAGGCATGGAACGAGGGGCGCTTCGTGTTTGAGGACTGCACGCTGGAGAGTCTGATGGAGGTGCTCTCGCTGTGGTACAACCGCAAAGTGGAATTTGAGAGCGACAAGTTGCGCGAGATACACTTCACCGGCACCTTCGACCGCTACGACGACGTCAACCAGATTCTGCATGCCATTGAGCAGACCACCGACGTGGACATTGAGAGCAGCGGTGCCACCATTCTGCTGAAGACAAAGTAAACGACAAACCATCAATATAAAACCCTAAAAAATCTTTATCACATGAGAAAAGGAAAACACTTGCGAAAGATTCTCCTGCTCTGTTGGGCAGTGCTCATGCCGGTACAGCTGGCGGTGGCACAGAGTGCCTTGCAGAAGAGAGTCAGCGTTAATCTGAACTCAGTGACGATTAACAAACTGTTTGACGAAGTAAAGAAACAGGCAGGCGTAAGCTTCATCTACAACTCGGATGAAATCAGGTCGTTGCCCCGCATCACCGTCAACGAGAGCAACCAGACGGTGCGCAACGTGCTCGACCGTGCCATGGAGCAAATCAACTGCAACTATCGGGTGAACGGCAATGTGGTGACCCTGCTGCCCGTGAAAGGCACCAGCGGCAAGCGCACCATCTCGGGTTATGTGCGCGATGAGGCCGGCGAGCCCCTGCCCGGCGTGGGTATCCGCCTGAACAGTGACAAGATTGCCGCCGTGACCGATGCCGACGGCCGCTACAGCATTGAGGCTCCTGCCTCGGCCAGCCGCATGCGCTTCTCGTATGTGGGCATGAGCGACGAGGTGATTGGCGTTGGCGCAGGCACCAGCGCCCTGCAGCGCGATGTCATCATGCGCAGCGACACCGAACTCGACGAGGTGGTGGTCACCGGTTATGGTAATGTGCGCAAGTCGAGCTATACCGGTTCGGCATCGGTGATGAGCACCGACAAGCAGAAGGACCTGCCCGTGATCTCGCTCTCGCAGATGATGGAAGGTAACCTCTCGGGTGTGAACATTGAGAACGTGACGGGTACTCCCGGTGCTAACACGTCGATCACCGTGCGCGGACTGGGCTCTATCAGTGCCAGCAACCAACCCCTGTTTGTGCTCGACGGCGTGCCCGTGATGTCGGGCGACATGTCCTCGAACGACATGAACACCAGCGGTCTGGGCATCCTGAACACCCTCAACCCCACCGACATTGAGAACGTGACCATCCTGAAAGATGCCGCTTCGGCCTCGCTTTATGGCGCACGCGGTGCCAACGGTGTGGTGCTTATCACCACCAAAAAAGGACAGGCCGGCAAGACCACCTATACGGCCAAAGCCAGTTTCGGTATCTCCGACTTTGCTTACAAGTTCCGTCCTACCATGGGAGGCGACGAGCGCCGCGAACTGATACTGGAAGGTCTGACCAATGCTAACCTCGACGCGGGCCAGACCATCGAGTGGGCAGAGGAACATGCCGAAGAGGTGATTGACCGCTATGCGCCACGGCCCAAGAACGGTTATGCCGACTGGGAGAGCGCGCTCTTCCGCAAAGCCCTGCAGCAGAACTACGACTTCTCGGTGATGGGCGGCAACCGCGACACCCGCTTTGCCGGTAGTGTGAACTACACCAACCAGGAGAACGTGGCCCGCAACTCGGGATTCGAGCGTTATAGCGGACACGTGAACTTCAACAACAAATTCAAGAAGTTCGACCTGGCCATGAACGCCCTCTTCTCGCTGACCAAGGAGAAACCGCTGCCAGGAGGCACCTACTACAGCAACCCCATGTATGCGCTGAAGAGTGCGCTGCACCCCTCCATACCCATCTACAACGATGACGGCAGCTACAACACCAACATCCAGAGCATCAACAACATGAACCTGGTGTATGAGAACGAGATCAACAAGCACAAGTCGAACGTGGCCCGTACATTCGCCTCGATAGAGGCCGGGTACACCTTTGTGGAGGGACTGCGCCTCTCGACCGTGTTCAACGTCGATTATACCTACACCAAGGAGTTGCGCTACTTCTCGCCACTCAGCTCAGACGGTCTGGCCATCAACGGTCAGGGCGACATCTACAGCACGGAGAACATCACCTACAACTCGAACACCCGTCTGAACTACGTAAAGGCTTTCGGCGAGCACCACCTCGACCTGCTTGCTGCCTACGAAATCCACCAGTGGGACAACGAATATATGTTCGGCGAGGCAAAGAACTATGCCACCACGAAGAAATATGTGCTCGACAATGCCAGCGAACCCGTAGAGATTGACCACAGCACCAAGGGCGATGCCATGCTCTCGTACGTGTTCCGCGCCAACTACGACTATGCCGACAAATACTATGCCGCACTGAGCTTCCGCCGCGACGGCAGCTCACGCCTGGCTCCCAGCAACCGGTGGGACAACTTCTGGTCGGTGTCGGGCTCGTGGCGCCTGTCGAAGGAGAAGTTCATGGAGCCTACAGCCAGCTGGCTCACCGATGCCAAGATACGCGCCAGCTACGGTGTGAACGGTAACGTACCCAACGGACTCTATTCCTACTACGGACTCTACAGTCTGGGCTATATCTACAACGACAATCCGGGCATGGTGGAGACCAACCTGGCCAACGAGCGGCTGAGCTGGGAGCGCAACTATGCACTCAACGTGGGCTTCGACCTCTATCTGTTCCACCGCCTGGCCATCACCTTCGACTGGTATACACGCCACACGAAAGACTTGCTGCTGAGCAAGGACGTGAACCCCGTGACCGGTTTCGGGTCTATCACCGACAACGTGGGTGAGATGCGCAACACTGGTTTTGAGATTGAGATGCGCTCAACCAACATAGAAACGAAAGACTTCACCTGGACTTCGTCGTTCATGATGTCGCACAACAAGAACAAGATTATCCGTCTGGCCGATGTGCCTCAATACACCGCCAACGGCTATTACATCGTGAAAGAAGGTTGCTCGCTCGGCACCATCTTCCTGCGCGAATATGCTGGTGTGGACCCGGAGACCGGTCTGCCTCTCTACTATTCGAACATTGAGGACGAAAACGGCGTTCGCTCGCGCGAGAAAGTAGACGACCCCAACAATGCCGTCTCCATACCGCTGAAGGATATTTACCCCACCGTGACCGGTAGTCTGGGCAACACCTTCCGCTATAAGTTTGCCGACTTGAGCTTCAATTTCACCTACTCATTCGGCGGACACTCGTACGACGCAGCCATGTGGGCACTGCAAGACGACGGTTACTCATCGACCGTGCCCAAGAGCATCGAACTGCGCAAGCGCTGGAAGAAACCCGGCGACGTGACCGACATTCCGCGCTACGTGGCCAACCAGACCTACGGTGGATGGTGGCACTCGTCGAGAGGCATTCACAGCACTGACCACATCCGTCTGAAAAGCCTTATCCTGGGCCTCAACGCACCCGGCAACTGGTGCCGCGCCATCGGACTCTCTCGCGCACGTATCTTCTTCTCGGGCAGCAACTTACTGACGTGGGCACGCTACGACCAATACGACCCCGAACTGCAGGGCACCGTGGCGTTCAATATCCCACCACTGAAGACGTATTCTTTCGGACTGGAAATAGGTTTTTAAAACGAACAAACTGACGACTTATGAAAAAGATATATTTCATTGTGACCATGATGACCCTCATGCTGGCATCATGCACAGACAGTTTCCTGGATAAAGAGCCTTCGGCAAGCATCACCACCGAAGAGGCCATCACCTCGGTGGGCGACGTGAAGGTGGCCATCGAGGGTATGTACTCGCTCATGGCCTCTACCTACTATTATAATGCGTCGATGTTCCTCTATGGCGACGTCAAGGGCGACGACATGCAGCCCACATGGTGGGCAAGCGGACGGTCGGCCTACCCGTTCTATACCTTCGAGCACTCTGCCGCCGTGCCCAATGCGGGCGGACTGTGGGGGCGTCCATACTACATCATCCGCAACGCATGGAACATTGTCAAGGCCATCGACAGTGGCGAGATGGATGCTTCGGCCAGCGAACTGAACGACTATCGCGGACAGGCACTGGCAGCCATCGCCTTGTGCCACTTCGACATGCTGCGCTGCTATGGCTATCCTTATGCCAAAGACGGCGGCAAGTCGTGGGGTGTGCCCATCGTCGACCATGCCATCGGCTTCGACGAATACCCCGACCGCAACACCGTGGCCGAGTGTTTCGACTTCATCATCAAGACCCTGCAAGAGGCCATCCCTCTGTTGAGCACCAACAAGAACAACGGCCACATCAACGCCTATGCCGCACGCGCGCTGCTCTCGAGAGTCTACCTCTACTGCGAGCGCAACAAGGAGGCTTTCGACACCGCCAGCCAACTCATCGAAGAACTGTGGAGCAACGGACAGTACTATCTGGCCAGCAACGAGAACTATATCGCCCAGTTTGCGCTCAACAACAAGTTCTCGTCGGAGGCCCTTTTCCAGATTGCCAATACCACCACCAGCAACCCTGGTCGCGACGGACTGTCGTATCTGATGCACTGGTGGGGCTATGCCGCCGTGGTGCTGACCGACGACTTCGGCGACTTCCTCAAGAGAGACCCCTACGATGTGCGCCGGCAAATCATGACCACCTATCAGGATGGTGGCGACCTGCTCTATTATAACCTGTTGCTGAAATATCCCGGCACGGCTGAAAACGTACCCTCGTTCGAGAACAACTACACCGTGATACGCCTCTCGGAGGTTTACCTCATTGCCGCCGAGGCCGCACAGAAATTGGGCAGCGCCTATACCGACGCGGGTCTGCGCTATCTGAACACCATCGTGCAGCGAGGCAACCCCAACAACTATGTAGAGGCTGCCGACTTCACCCTCGACCGTGTGCTTGACGAGCGCCGCAAGGAGCTGGTGGGCGAAGGTCACCGCTACTTCGACTTGCTGCGCAACGGCAAGACCATCGTCCGCCGTGGTGGCAAACACACGCTCGGAGCCCCCGAGGAAATCAACTGGGACTACTTCAAGTGTGTGCTGCCCATCGCCAAGACGCAGTTCGAGTTTAATCCCGACATGCCTCAGAACCCTGGCTACAACAAAGAATAATGGATAATTGACAATTGATAATGGATAATTGTTTAGAATTATGAAGAGCATTTTAAATCATCAATACAGTTTGCGGGCGACCTCTGCGCTGGTTTCTCTGCTGTTGCTCAGCTCGTGCGTCCTGGTAAGTTGCTCCGACGATGACGACGACGTGCTGCAACAGGAAACCAACTTCCTGAGCTACAGCATCAAGGGATACGACGCAAAGGCAAAGATCGACAACGAGACGAAGAGCATCGTCATTCAGTTGCCGGCCGACGTGACCGACGGCACACAACTCACACCCGAGTTTACCGTGTCCGATGGTGCCATCGCCTCTATCAACCGCGTGGAGCAACACAGTGGAGCCAACACCATGGACTTCAGCAACATGGTGCTCTACACGGTGTCGGACCCTACATACACGGTGAAAAGCCGATGGCATGTCACCGTCACCAACAACGACTATACCGCTCAATATGGTATGGGCAATTTCCTGACCGAATGGTGGTCGAACGATGGACAGGGCAGTTTCTACTTCCCACAGCAAGGCAGCGGAGAATTCAGCAACCGCAACTGCGGACCCGCCTGTGCTGCTATGGTCATGAAATGGTATAACCCCAGCTTTACGGGAACAGTGGAGGATGCGCGCAACTATGCCCGTACGAGCTGGGTGGACGGCGGGGTGGACTGGTATCCGCGTGACATCTACAACTATCTCTGGGACAATGGTGCCACCAACATCTACTGGTGGAACTTCTGGGGCGCCAGTTATCAAGGCTTCGTATGGACCATCATCGACAAACTACGTCTGGGCGACCTCTGCGTGGTGTGCCTGAACAATGCCGACATCACCGAGCAACAGGCACTGTCGAAAGGCTATCACACCAACCGGTATTATCCCGGTGGGTCGGGTCACTTCCTCGTCATCAAGGGCTATCGCATCGTGAACGACGAGATATGGTTCCAAGTGCATGATCCCTGGAGCACTGGCGACACTTATCCCGATGGCAAGTTGCTAGGTGAGGACCGTTTCTATCTGGCTTACGACGTGGCCTACTGTATCGACTGGAACTACTGGACCATCGTCATTCCGCCTGCAGGGCAGTGGGACAGCTACTAATTTCTGACAATAACCATTGATTTTTCTGCTATGAGGTTGATTATTTGAGAAACTCCCGGCTGGAACAAATGTCCAGTCGGGAGTTGTTGTCTGTTGCGGTCGGGTCTGGTCCCGTTTCGCCATATTTTAGTTTCCACTCATGCTGAAGGTGAACTCCTCGCGGTCGCTGTTCACACCCAGATCGGTGTGGCGCCATACGATGGTGAAGCTGCCCTTGTCGGAGAGACCTGCGCGCTTGCCTGCCTCGCGGAGAAGCTCGCGACCGGAGGTGGAGGCAAATGCCTGCTTGCACTTGCTGACGAATACTGCCACCTCATCACTGTCGGCTACACCAGTGGCTCTCTTGTGCTCAGGCTTCACGGTAGAGAACACGCATGTGGGCATAAAGTACTTATCGAGATGGGAAGCCAGGAACGACTCGATCTCTTTCAGCTTGTTGGCATCCACATCTTTTGACTCTACATTCATGCTCCAGGTCTGGTGGTAGCGTGGCGGACAAGGGACGGTGATGCTGGCATAGGTGGCATGACCTGTTTCAATATACTTAGGTATACACTCGAGTGTAGCCATTCTGTAAGTAAGCCAGCGATCTCTGATCATGATGTGTGGTGTTATAACTACGGAAGACGAGTTGGAACCTTTCACTGTCCACACCCATGCATGCTGCAGTGTGCAGGTAGAGGTCAGTATACTCTTAGCAGTCTCATGGTAACTGCTGAACGGACGGTAGTGCGAATCGGGATCTTTACCTGTGTAACTCCATGACACCTTGTTGGGATAGACTGCAGTCTTCATCGACAGGTCGGCATCAAACTTACTGACGCTGTAGCTCCACTGTACATTTTTTTGCTCATATAAATCATAAAAATATTTAAACCGCCAAAATCCCGCCAAAAACAAGGGAGAGAGTTGTTAAAAAATCAAGGAAGTGGTTGGTTTTCAGCCACTTCCTTGGAGTTCAAATTTTTAATTTGTCGGGATGAGGCGACTCGAACGCCCGACCCCTACGTCCCGAACGTAGTGCGCTACCAACTGCGCTACATCCCGATTGCTTTTTTGAAAGCGAGTGCAAAGGTACAGTTTTTAATTGATAAATGATAATCAGACGTTGTTAATTGCATGGCGTTTACGATTTTTTAACATGTGCGTCAGGTAAATTCTCAATTCTCTATTCTCCATTTTCAATTTATTGTATTACCTTTGCACCCGCAAACGAAAGTTGCAATGGTGCCTTAGCTCAGTTGGTAGAGCATCGGACTGAAAATCCGTGTGTCCCCGGTTCGATTCCTGGAGGTACCACTCCTCCTTTCATTATGACCCCGCAGATGACCGTGACGGCCTAAGCGGGGTTTCTTGTTTTTGGCCGATAACAACGCAATGCTTTTTATGCGCTCGGGATAAAAACAACTAGAACAACCAAGACAACACTTGTTTCTGGCGTCAGTTTTGGGATGAAACAAGAAGAGGATGCGTAAAGAAACGCATCCCCTTTATTATGGTTGAAGTTACAACTTCAGTTGGAAACGGAGTTATCTTGCGGCGAAGAAGTAGCCATTGCCGGCTGCCATGCGAGCCTCGTAGAGACCCTGGGCGTCCTGTGTGACGGTGATGGTCTTGCCGTTCATGAGGTTAGCCTGCACGGTGCCGTTCTCATTGAACTTGACGAGCTGTGTGCCGTCCATATACCAGGCATTCTCTTTCTTGTTGTAGGTGAACATCACCACCTGTCCGTCGGGCTTGGTGATCTCGTATCCGTTCTTTAGGGTTTTCACGGCATACATGAGGCCGTCTTCACCCATGATGTTCTGTGTTTTGCCGATGTTGCTGGCCACGGGGTGTGTGCCGGTCCAGAACTCGATGGTGTTGAGCACGATGGTGTCAACAGCGCCGCAGATACCAGCGACAGGCAGGAGGATGATGCCGAGGATACCATTGACGAAGTGATTGCCCGTAGCGTTCATTTCCCAGCTACAGAACTTGTTCAGCAGGCCGTAAGAGCCGATGCAAGAGCTGAACGTCATGCTGCCTGCCAATGCGAGTGCAGCGAGACTTAATACGTTTTTCTTCATAGTTGTTTGTGTTTAAAATTGGTTATTGTATGTAAAGTACACTTTCGTTTCCCATATTGAAGAGCAGGTCAAGGATGCTCAGGTTGGGCTGGAACCCATGTCGCGACTCGTAGACCTGATAGTAGCGTCGCGGCTCGAACTCGCTGTCGGGCAGTGGATGCTTCGGGTGGATGGCATCGCGGAAGTCTTTCAGTGACGGTTGCCCTAGGTTGCCAGCGGCGGGAACAAACTCGCTGGTCAGTTCGATGGTGGGCTGAATATCGAGCAGTTCGCACATCTTCTGGGTGATGTCGAGGTTGAAGTCGAAGAGCCATGTCCACCGTTTCTCGAAGAACGGCCGCAGGTCGTCGGCATAGAACTCGAAGAAGGGTGACTCTCCATAGGCGCTTTGCAGTGCCTGCCAGTGCAGGTGGCGCCAGTTGCCGTGGTCGCTGATGCGTACGTCCTTCATGAGCAGTGGCTGTGTCTCGCCTTTCTCTACGGGCACCGTGAGAGCCTGCGGGCCGTTGGCGGCTGCAATGACACACCGGTTGCGGTAGGTCTGTTTCATGAAATGATCGTAGCGCTCGATGGCGACATGGCCGTGGCGGCACAGTTTCTGATACCATTGCACGGGGCCGAAGTATGTCGACGAGAGGATTACCATAGTTTATAAGCCTTTCCCAGCATGCGCTGTTCGCTGACCAGTGACTCGTTGTCGCCCCATTCCACCAGATAGTTGCGGCAGTAGCCGCATTCCGTGCCGTTGCATGCGCAACGCTCGGGTATCATGTACTGCTTGCCGTCGAGCGTGATGGTGTCGCCCGGCAGTGCGCTGACATATCCGGCAAAGGGCGTCTGGCCCTGTGTGTAGACCACCTTGTCGCCTTTTTGCAGGTCTGTGCGGTCGAGACGGTTGACGATCATCCGTTCGCCTGTCTGCGGGTCGGAGTAGATGGTGAGCACATAGCGACGGACAAGCAGCATGAGCAGCGTGAGCAATGCACAGGTGAGCAGCAGCAGGAGAGCCTGCCGCGCCCATTGCCGCACTTGTCTGCCGTCTGTATCCATGGTATCACACGATTTCTATCTTCTGACTTTGTCCTACTTGATATTGTCCACCAGGCTGAACAGGCGGCTCCATCGTATGCCGCCCAGTCCGCTGCGGTCGGGGTCGCTCGACCACCAGATGAAGATAGGCTTGCCCACGATATGGTCTTCGGGCACGAATCCCCAGTAGCGCGAGTCGGCCGAGTTGTGGCGGTTGTCGCCCATCATCCAGTAGTAGTCCATCTTGAACGTATAGCTGTCGGCCAGTTTCCCGTTGATGAAAATCTGTCCGTTGGTCACTTTCAGGTCGTTGCCCTCGTAGACTTTAATCGGTCGTTCGTAGACGGCGATGTTGTCCATGGTGAGCTTGATGCTTTCGCCTTTCTTCGGAATCCACACCGGCCCGTAGTTGTCGCGGGTCCAGCCGGTCCAGGCATTACGCGGATACACCTCCCCGACAGGCGAGTCGGTGTTCAGTTCGATGCGCTCGACAATGTCTTTGCGGGCGGACAGTGCGGCGACGGCTTTCTTGGTGAGCGGCATGAAGCCGTACTGGTTGAGGGCGGTCAGGTCTTCCATCGAGATGCCCAGGTCTTTCATCATGTCGTCGGTCAGGCTCTGGCGCAGTTTCACCCTATAGGTATATTGCACGTTGTCGGGCTCTTTGTTGGCCTTTCCGTCGAGGTAGACGATACGGTTCTTGATCTGCAGGGTCTGTCCGGGCAGTCCCACGCAGCGTTTCACGTAGTTCTCGCGGCGGTCGGTGGGTCGTGTGCTCACCTCGCCAAACTGGCTGCGGTTGTTGCGCACGTAGTTGCTGCCCATGTTATAGACCTCCTTGAACAGGTCGTACACCTGAATGCTGTTCAGCGAGTCGAAGTCGGGCACCCCCACGGTGTTGCCGTAGAGACCCTCACCGTTGTCGTACACCAGCCGGTAGTATTCGGTCTGGTATTGCACATTGCTGCAGATGGTATCGCCGGCAGGATAGTTGAACACCACGATGTCGTTGAGCTTGACGTTGCCCAGACCCTTCACGCGGCGGTATTTCCACTGCGGCCACTCAATGTACGACTTGCACTCGAAGACGGGCAGGGTGTGCTGAGTGAGCGGCATGGTGAGCGGTGTCTGAGGGATGCGCGGTCCGTAGCTTACCTTCGAGACAAACAGATAGTCGCCGGTAAGCAGCGATTTCTCCAGCGAGCTGGAAGGGATGACGTAGTTCTGGAAGAAGAACAAATTGATGAAATAGACGGCTACCAGGGCGAACACCAGTGCGTCGATCCACGACATGACGAACTTCACGGGGCCTTCGCTCTCTTTCCACCACTGCCATTTTATTTTCTTGGTGATATAGACATCGAAGATGAACGGGACCACCAGCAGTCCCCACCAGCTCTTCACCCAGTAGAGGAACAGCAGGTATAATGCCAGTACAACAATCAGCTTCGCCCATTGTTTGGCGGGATTGAGCTTTTCTTTTTTCTTGTCGATCATGATGTTGCGTTAGAATTTAAACATGTCACTAATGGTGAGCAGGCCCTGATGCCCGACGGTGTATTCTGCAGCCAGCACGGCCCCCAGGGCAAAGCCCTTGCGAGAGTGTGCATCGTGGGTGATGGTGATGAGGTCGGCCTCAGAGTCGTAGCGCACGGTGTGAATGCCGGGCACCTCACCGCGGCGGATATGGTCGACACGCAGCAGTGCGGGGTCTGTGGTCTCCTCAGCCCAGTTGGTCTTGCGGTCGATGTTGCCTACGATGTCCTCGGCCAGTGTGATGGCAGTGCCACTGGGATGGTCGAGCTTGTGCACATGATGGGTCTCCTCGAGTTCTACATCATATTGTGGGAACTGGTTCATGATTTTGGCCAGGTAACGGTTCACGGCGCCGAAGATGGCCACGCCGATAGAGAAGTTGGAGGCCCAGAAGAGGGTCTGTCCGCCCTCTGTGCAGAGCCGTTTCACGTCGTCGCCATGTTCTTTCATCCAGCCCGTAGAACCGCTCACCACCTTCACGTTTTTGGCGAAAGCCTTCAGGTAGTTGCCATAGGCAGCCTGTGGCGCGGTGAACTCGATGGCCACGTCGGCGCTGGCAAAAGCCTCGCTCTCGAAATCCTGCTGGTTGTCGATATCAATAATACTCACAATTTCGTGGCCACGGTCGCGGGCAATCTGCTCTATCATCTTGCCCATCTTGCCGTAGCCAATTAAAGCTATCTTCATAATTACTACAATATTACAATGTATTAATACGTTGCAAAGGTAATGAAAACCGCGAGCAGAACAAAAGAAAATGATTTCTTTTTTCGTGCTGCTGAGCATCTTATCTTCGCTTTTGGGGGCAAAGATACAAAATTGTTCGGCGTTTCGTGTCGGCTGTTGACGGTTTTTTGCTATTTTTCTCTTTTTTATTTTATTAAAACAAATATTTTTACTAGTTTTGTATCTTGTTAGCATAACAACTCTTACGGAATGGAACAACTATTACACTACTGTTGGAAACACAAATTATTCCCGCTGGAACCCCTTAAGACTACCGACGGACAGGATGTGGAAGTCATCGATCCCGGTCTCTATAACCGCCGCAACAGCGGTCCCGACTTCTTCAATTCGAAACTGCGAATCAACGGAACGCTATGGGTGGGTAATGTGGAGATTCACCAAAAGGCTTCCGACTGGTACTTGCATGGCCACGACCGTGATGCCGCTTACAACAATGTGGTGCTGCATGTGTGTGGCGTGGTCGATACCGATGTGCGTACGGCCGACGGAAAGTTCCTTCCGCAAATGGTGCTCCAGGTGCCACTGCAGGTGAGCAGTCACTACGAAGAACTGCTCAAGACCGACGAGTATCCGCCCTGCTATCAGATTATACCCAGTCTGACGCCGTTGATGGTGCATTCGTGGATGAGCGCCTTGCAGACGGAGCGGCTGGAGCAGAAGACGGAGGCCATCCGCCTGCGTGTGGAGCGCCGCAACGGCTCGTGGGAGGATGGTTACTTCATGACGCTAGCCCGCAACTACGGATTCGGCATCAACGGCGATGCCTTCGAGGCATGGGCGGCGGCTATCCCGCTGCAGGCCGTCGGCCATCACCGCGACGACTTGTTCCAGGTTGAGGCTTTCTTCATGGGACAGGCCGGTCTGCTGGAGCTCAATATGATTCCCGAGCACTACCAGAAAGATGCACTCAACGAAGGCTACTTCACCCGTCTGCGCAACGAGTATCTCTTTCTGAAGCATAAGTTCGGGTTGCAGCCTATGGACGCCTCGCAGTGGCGTTTCCTTCGTCTGCGCCCCCAGAACTTTCCGCATATTCGCATCTCGCAGCTGGCCCAGTTGTATTATCTGCGGAAAGCCGGTCTTAGCCAGTTGCTCGAATGTGAGACCATCGACCAGTTGACCGCCTTGCTGAGCACCCATGTGACGCCCTATTGGGAGACACACTATACGTTTGGCTCTACCAGCTGCAAGACGCAAAAGCACCTCTCTGCGGCATCCATCCATCTGCTCATCATCAATACGGCCATTCCCATGCTCTTTGCCTATGGCCGCCACAAGAGCAACGAACGGCTGTGCGACCGTGCCTTCGACCTGCTGGAGCAGCTCAAGGCCGAGAACAACCACATCACCCGCATGTGGCAGCAGTGCGGACTGGACGTGAAGACAGCCGGCGACAGCCAGGCCCTCATCCAGTTGAAGCGCGAGTATTGCGACCGGAAAGACTGTCTGCGCTGCCGCATCGGTTTTGAATACCTCAGGAGAGGGGACAAGTGAAACAAAAGTAAGTGAGAAATCATGGCAAAATATGTTTTTGAGACGCACATGATGGTGCGCGACTACGAATGCGACATAGAGGGCATTGTCAACAATGCCAACTATCTTCATTACACCGAGCATACCCGCCACCTTTTTCTGAAGCAGTGTGGGCTGAGCTTTGCCGAGATGCATCAGAAAGGTATCGACGCCGTGGTAGCCCGTATGAACATGCAGTTTAAGGTGCCTCTGCGTTGCGACGACGAGTTTGTGTCGTGTCTGAATCTGCGCAAAGAGGGGCTCCGATATGTCTTCCAGCAGGACATCTACCGGGCTGACGACCGCAAGCTCTGTTTCCGCAGTACCGTCGAACTGGTATGTATCGTCAATGGGCGGTTGGCCAATAGTCCTGAGTATGATGCTGCCTTTGCGCCTTACCTCGCTCCGCCGACCGCACTATAGCCGGTGACCGTCAACCTGTACTCATTGTTGAATCTATCACAGCCTTATGCTTACACCATCACAAGAAACGCTCTATGCCATGGCTTTGACGCGAGTCGGCCATCTCAGTTCCGCCACGCTGCTGCAGCTTTATCGTTTGCTGGGCAGTGCAACGGCCATCGTCGACCATCGTAACCACATCGAGGATGTCGTTCCCGGTGCCTCACCCAAGTTGCGTGAATGCCTGAGTGACATCGACGCAGCGCTCCGCCGTGCCGAGGAAGAGCTGGCCTACGACCAGCGTTACGCCATTCAGGCCATCACCTTTGCCGACGACGATTATCCCCAGCGGTTGCGCGAGTGCGACGATGCCCCGCTGGTGCTGTATTACAGAGGGTCGGTCAGCCTCAATGCCCATCGTGTGATCTGCATTGTAGGCACGCGAAAATGTACGGCGTACGGGCAGGATCTTGTTCGGAAACTCATCGAGGACCTGCGCGAGTGCTGTCCCGACATGCTCATCGTGAGCGGACTGGCTTATGGTGTTGATATCCAGGCGCACCGTCAGGCGCTGCACAACGGCTTCCCGACAGTGGGCGTGCTGGCCCACGGACTCGACGAGCTGTACCCGCCGCGCCACCGTGAAACAGCCGTGAAAATGCTTTCGCAGGGTGGACTGCTCACCGAGCACATGACAGGCACCAATGCCGACAAGGTGAACTTCGTGCGGCGCAACCGCATCGTGGCTGGCATGTCGGATGCCTGTGTGCTGGTGGAGTCGGCCGAGCATGGCGGAGGACTGATCACCGCCCGTCTGTCGCGTGAGTACCATCGCGACGTGTTTGCCTTTCCGGGCCGCATCGGCGACATTTATTCTGAGGGATGCAACAATCTGATACGCGATAATGGGGCGCAGCTCATCACTTCGGCCGACGACCTCATCGGTGCCATGGGGTGGGAGAACGACCGCCAGTTGCATACTGCCCAACAGGCAGGCATCGAACGGCAGCTCTTTCCTGAGCTCACGGCCCATGAACAGTTGGTCGTCCAGTCGTTGCAGCAACAGAACGACCAGCAAATCAATCTTTTGTCAGTCTCCACCCATCTGCCCGTGCAACGGCTCACGGCCCTGCTCTTCGAGTTGGAGATGAAGGGTGTGGTGCGCACCCTGGCCGGTGGTGTCTATCATCTTATTCTCTAGTCTTTCGCCCTCTTTTTGCACGTATTTCAAGAATAATGACTACCTTTGCACCGCAATCATGAGAATAGGAAATATCGACCTGGGCGAACGCCCTGTACTGCTCGCGCCCATGGAGGACGTGACCGACATCGGCTTCCGGCTGCTTTGCAAGCGGTTCGGGGCATCGATGGTCTATACTGAGTTTGTCAGTGCCGAGGCGTTGATACGCGATGTGAAGTCGACCATCAAGAAGCTCACCATCAGCGATGAGGAACGCCCGGTGGGCATTCAAATCTATGGTCGCGATATCGAGGCTATGGTCGAGGCAGCGAAAATCGTAGAGCAGGCCGGTCCCGACCTCATCGACCTTAACTTTGGCTGTCCTGTGAAGAAGGTGGCTGGCAAGGGAGCGGGTGCGGGCATGCTGCAAAACATACCAAAGATGCTCGATATCACGCGGAAGGTGGTCGATGCGGTGAGCCTGCCTGTGACGGTGAAGACGCGCTTGGGCTGGAATCAAGAACAACTCATTATTACTACCTTGGCCGAGCAGTTGCAGGACTGCGGCATTCAGGCGCTGACCATCCACGGCCGGACGCGCTCGCAGATGTATACCGGTGAGGCCGACTGGACGCTCATCGGCGAGGTGAAGCGCAATCCGCGCATCCATATTCCTATTATCGGCAACGGCGATATTCACTCGCTGGCCGAGGCTGATGCCGCCTTTGAAAAATATGGTGTCGATGGCGTGATGATAGGACGGGCCACGTTCGGCTGTCCGTGGCTGTTCAGCCGTGAGCCATTGACCCTCGACCAGAAAATCGATGTCTTGGAGGAGCAATTGCGAATCAACATAGAGCGTATCGACGAATACCGGGGCATCCTGCACACCCGTCGTCATCTGGCCGCCACGCCAGTGTTCAAGGGCATTCCCGATTTCCGGCAGACACGTATTGCCATGCTCCGTGCCGAGCATGCCGACGAACTGTTGGCTATTCTCGAGCAATGCAGGGAAAGACTCTCGGGATTAAGTGACAAGTGATAAGTGAAAAGTGACAAGTGACAAGTGTGATTTCTTAAGGAATTCCAAGGCTCAAAGCTCTGAATAATCGGAATAATCTGAATAATCGGAATAATCAGAAAATTCAGAATACTCCGAAAATTCAGAATAATCAGAATACTCCGAATACTCAGAATACTCCGAATACTCAGAATAATCAGAATACTCCGATTACTCCGAAACAGCAATCTCCTCCTCTCTAAAAAAACTCCTTATCTTCCCAGCCAGGCTTCCGGATTCAGCTTCTCGGTTCCGCGGCGCAGCTGGAATTGCAGCACATTATCGGAACCAATGGCGCCTAATGACTGTCGGGCACTTACCCGCTGGCCTTTCGACACATTGCACGAACGGAGGTTACAATAAACGGAGATGTAACGACCATGGCGCACCATGACCACCATCATACCACCAAAACTGAAGACGGCGCTCACCTCTCCGTCGAACACGGCACGGGCGTGGGCACCAGGCTGACCTTGTATGTTGACTCCCTTGTTGTCGAGCGTGATGTTTCGCAATCCCTCTACATGATACTGTCCGTAGTGGTTGACAATGCGATATTTTCCTGTGACGGGGATGGGCAGGCGACCTTTGTTGTTCTCGAATCCACCGCTCAGTTTACGGTCTTCCGATGAGAACATTGCCACATCGCTCGACTCCTTCTTAGCCTCAGAGATCTCTTTCTCATGGCGGCTGCGGTCCACCTCAGCCTTCCTTTCGGCGGCAATACGGTTGGCCTCTGCCTCACGGGCCAGTTGCTCGGCCCGCTCTTTGGCAGCAGCATCTTTCCTGGCAGCCTCACGGGCAGCAGCTTTCAGACGGGCTTCCTCTTTGCGAGCCTCCTCCACACGGCGGGCGTTCTCGCGGGCTGCCGCCTCTGCTGCTGCTTTCTTGCGAGCCAGCTCTTCCTCGCGTTTCTTCTTGGCGGCAGCGGCCTCTGCGGCCTTGCGCTTGGCCTCTGCCTCAGCACGTGCCTTGGCTTTAGCCACCTCGATGGCCACCAGTCGGTCGATCTCTGCATTCAGCGCGGCGTCTTTCTTCTTTTGGTCGTCAATCACGGCCTGAATGGTCTTCTGCTGTTTTTGCAGCGTGCTCACCATCTTCTGCTGTTCCACCTGTTGGTTTTCCAGCGCCGTCTGTTCTTTACGTCCTTTGCTGAGCAGCGTATTCTTTTGTCCGCGTACCTGGCGCAGCTGTTTTTGCTTCTCGTCAATTTGTTGCTGTTTGGCCTTCACCAGCTCGCCCTGAGCCTTCTGGTACGAGGCATATTCGCGCACGAAACGCATGCGACGGTACATCTGCGACAGGTTGTCGGCACTGAAGATAAACATCAGCTGGTCTTGAATGGTGCGGTGACGCGCCATGTAGCGCATCGACTTCACATATTTCTGTTTGCGGTCTTTCAGCTGTTCCTCAAGAGTGTTCAGTTGCGTCTGCAGCAGTTCTATGTTGCCGTCGATATGCCGGATGTCGCTCTGGATGGTGTCGATAGATTTCTTGCGGGTGGTGATTTCCGAGTTGATGACCATCAGGTCGCTCAGTCGTTTCTTCACGTCGGCCTTGTTGGCGCTGAGCAGTCGCTGCTGTTCCTTGATTTTCTTCTGGATGGCAGCCCGCTGGTTTTGCAGGCCTTTTATGTTCTCGTTGGTGTAGACAGGTGCTTTCTGCTTGGTTTTGCTGCTTTTCTTGGTGGTTGCTTTTTTCGTAGTGACCCCTGTCTTTTTCGTGGTGGACCCCGTCTTTTTGGCGGTAGTACCCGATTTCCTGGCCGTGGTGGCCGTAGTCTTCTTGGCCGTAGAGGTGGTCTTGCGTGCCGTGGTGGCCGTAGTTTTCTTTTTCTGCGCCGACTGTCGGGTCTGGGCAGAAAAAGCGAGGGTGCACATGAGTGCGAGCAGCAGAACAGAAAGTCTTCTCATCACAGGTTCATTAGAATTTTAAGCACATCGTCGGCACTCACTTCCTTGTATTTCTTCGAAATCTCGGTACGAGTCTCCCAGTCGCTGTTGTTGGTGGCGTTGTTCAGCGTGATGTTCAGTTTCATGTTTCTTGCCTTACCCTTGATGGCATTGGTGGTCATGCCGATGTTCATCTTCGAGGGGAACATGCTCACGCCCAGTGCCTTGAAGTCATCGTAGTTGATGGTCAGCTTGGTGCTGTTGGCAGTTTTCTCGCCATAGCTCACCGCCACATCCTTGATGAGGGCTGTCTGGTTGTCGGCATGCCACAGGTAGCTCATGTTGCCGTTGTTCAGTGCGATGGGTGTCAGCGAAGGCTGTCCGAGCGTCACGTTGAGCTGTTGCAGCGCTTTGTCGTTCAGTTTCTCATGTCCGGCCACGGACAGCTCGTTCCAGAAAAGAGCCTGCAGCGAGCTGAAGGTCAGCCCGTGGCGCTTCAGGAAGTCCACCTGGTTGTAGTCGGCCTTGAAATATTGTTTGTGCATGCGGTCGAGGATGAGCACATAGTCGCGGGTGAACTCCATGCGTCCCACCTCGCTGCCCAGCAACGGTATCTGCACATGAATGCGAATCACGTCGTCTTTCTTCATGCGGATGATGCCCGGCACGGTGATGTTCTTCGAGCCCGACTGTATGTTCAGGCTGATTTTCGACGATACGAATTTGCTGCTGCAGGCATTGGCAGCCACCCGGTGCAGGAAGTCCATCTTCTGCAACTCGGCCTGTTGTGCGGCGTCGACCTTGGGCTGGTCGGGCTTTGTGGCCGGTTTGGTGGCTCCCGAAGTGGCGTCCACCTTGGGCTTGTCTTCTTGTATGACGGCTTTTTTCGTGCCGCAGGCAGCCAGCGTCAGCAGCGCGGCGGCCATCATGGTTCTTATGATGATTTTCTTCATTGCTCTTTCTTTTTGTTGTTACAGTCTGCGGGCATCAGTCAGAGAGGGGCGGTGCCATTCTGTTGATGCTCCTTATTTGGTAAGATATTTTCTCAGTTTTATTTTCCTGATCAGCACCTTGCTGGTGTTGCCCTGTTGTTGCGACCGCTGCCAATAGTCCACGGCCTTGTCTATCTCGTTGTTGCAGGCGTAGATGTCGCCTCCGTGCTCTAGCAGGACGGCGCTGTGGGTCGAGTCGTTCTGGATGGCTTGGTCGATATATATTTTTGCCTCGGCATAGCGCCCCTGCATGAAGAGTATCCACGCATAGGTGTCGAGGTAGGTGCTGTTCTCGGGCTCTGCCTTCACGGTACGGTAGCTCATCTGCTCGGCTTTCTGCAGCTCTTTGTTCTCCTCGCTCAGGTAGTAGGCATAATTGTTGAGGCATCCCAGGTTGTCGTCTTTATACTGCAGGCAGCTGTCGTAGGCGGCATAGGCCTCGCTCGACCGTCCTTTCTCGTGCAGGATGTCGCCCATGATGGCATAGAAGTCCGATGCGATGTCGCGGTTGCTCTGGTCGTTGATCACGCTGGTGCCCTTGCGGAAGGTGGCCAGTGCCTCGTCGCGCATGTCTTTCTGCGAGTAGGCCAGTCCCATGAAGTAGTAGAATGCCATCTCGTCGGGATTGTATTGCAGGGCTGTTTTCGAGAGGTCGATGATGCGGTCGAAGTCTTTTGTGTCCCAGATGTTCTGTAACAGCTGAATGCGAGCCCCCGCATTGTCGGGTGCTATCTCGAGCACGCGCTCCAAGGCCCGGTTGATGGTATCCTTCGGCATCTGCTTCAGGCTCATGTAGGCGGCACACAGTTCGGCCATGTCGCTGTTCGACTGTTTCTGGGCGAGAATACGGCGGAACATATCGAGCACCACGGTCGAGTCGCCGCCCTGCTGCTCATTGTCCTGCACCACCTGCCGCATCAGCGTCAGTTTGGTTTCCGAAGGTGTTTTGTCGCTGGCCAGAATCTGCTCTTTCATCGCCCGTGCGATGGAGTCCTGTCCGTCGGCCTGGTAATAGTCCATGAGCGACATTTGTGCCAGGGTGTTGTCGGGTTCCTCGTTCAGCACATACTGATACTCGTTGTAGGCAGCCTCTTTCTGTCCGTTCTGCAGCAGCCAGTTGCCCATCATCACCCGGTAGTTCATGTCGTAGGGGTGTTTCTGTGCAAGGCTTTTCAGCTCGGCCAGTGCCTTTTCCGGTTTGCCTTGCATCTCGTAGACGTTCATGCGGCTGAGGGTGATGCGCTCGCTGGCGCCGTCGACGGTCTCTATGCGGTCTAGCGTAGTGAGCATTTTGTTGTAGTCTTTCTTGTGCTCATACAGTCTGAAGAGCATGCTCAGCACGTCAGACCGGTCTCTGTTGCTGGTGTAAAGGCGCTCGTAGGTGTCGATGGCGTCGTCGATGCGGTTCTCGTTGATGTATACCTCGGCCAGTCGCTCCATATAGGTGTTGTTGGCGGGACTCAGTTCGGCGGCTTTCTTGAAGTATCTCACCGTCATCGAGTCCTGGTCCAGTGCTCCGTAATAGCCTGCCAGGGCGAAATAAACCTCTGCGGCGTTGGGGTCGATGGTCAGACAGTGGCGGTACAGGTCGAAGGCAGCGTCGAAGTTGCCCTTCTGTTGTTGGTTGACAGCCTCCAGGTAGAAATACTTAAACCGCAGGGCATCGTTATGCGAGAGGGGCGGGGCTGTGACAGCCGCCGTGTTGGCAACGCCTTTTTGTGTCACGGCTTTCTCATGGCCGCAACTCCAAAAGACCACCGACAGCAACACCGCTGCCAGCACTCTCATGTCGAAAAGGATTGTTCTACTCAACTTCTTCCTCACTTCACACTTGTCACTTATCACTTGTCACTTCACTTCACGCCCGTGTGGCCATAGCCACCGGCACCACGTTCGGTCTCGTCCAGTTCCTCCACCACGGTAAAGGATCCCTGCTCATGGCGTGCAATCACCATTTGGGCAATGCGCTCGCCATCGTTCACTATAAAGTCTTCGCCCGACAGGTTGATGAGCAGCACGCCCACCTCGCCGCGATAGTCGGCATCAATGGTGCCCGGAGTGTTCAGCACGGTGATGCCATGCTTCAGGGCCAGTCCGCTGCGGGGGCGCACCTGGGCCTCATAGCCCGGGGGCAAAGCAATATACAAACCAGTCTTGAAGAGCTTGCGCTCCATGGGGTGCAGCACCACAGGCTCCTCCAGGTTGGCACGCAGGTCCATGCCGGCACTCAGCGGTGTGGCATAGGCCGGCAGCTGCTGATGGCCGCGGTTCACAACTTTTATCTCTACCATAGCTTTTGTTCTTTTTGCATGCAAAGATATATATAATTTCCAATTTACACAAAAACCCTACCATGTTTTATGAAAAATAAACTCTCGTGCCTGTTATTTGTTATTATTTATGTGAAAATAATTTTGCCCAAAGCTCAAAAAAGTTTTGGCTTTTCACTCACTTATTCGTAACTTTGAGCTGCACTCGAAGTTACTCCCGCTCGAAAAAACTCAAATAAATTTGCCCAGAGGTCAATTTTGTCGCGACTCAACAAACGAAATGCAAGCATTTCTTTGTATTCGCTGCTCCAAAATTTGGTTTTTTACTCGCTTAATCGTAACTTTGAACTACGTTCGAAGGTACTCACGTTCGGAAAAGCTCAAAAAAATTTTGGCTTTTCACTCACTTATTCGTACCTTTGTCGGCATGAAGTGGCAACAACTGATTTCCAATAAGCGGCTCGGACAGGAGGAACGCCATGCCGAGCGACACGACGACCGTAGCGAATTCAAACGCGACTACGACAGGCTCATCTTCTCGGCTCCCTTCCGCCGTCTGCAAAACAAGACACAGGTGTTCCCCCTGCCGGGCAGCATCTTTGTGCACAACCGCCTCACCCATTCGCTCGAGGTGGCCAGTGTGGGGCGCTCGCTGGGCGATGATGTGGCCCACGAGCTCATGCGCCGGCATCCTGAGTTGTGCGACACGCTGTTTCCTCAGATAGGCACCATCGTGTCGGCTGCTTGTCTGGCTCACGATCTGGGCAATCCCCCCTTCGGTCATTCCGGCGAAAAAGCCATACAGGCTTATTTCACCGAGGGCGACGGTGCCGGCTTGCAGGAGAAAGTCAGCAGTGCCTTCTGGAGCGACATCACCCACTTCGAAGGCAATGCCAACGCCTTCCGTATTCTCACCCATCGTTTCAAGGGACGGCGCGACGGCGGCTTTGTCATGACCTACTCCACCCTCGCCAGCATCGTGAAATATCCTTATTCGTCGGCAGCTGCCAGCAAGAAAGGGAAGTTTGGATTCTTCACCACCGAGCAGGACCTCTATCAGCGCATCGCCCGCGAGATGGGCATCCCCTGTCTGTCGAAGCCCGACGAGCCCTTGCGCTATGCCCGCCATCCGTTGGTCTATCTCGTTGAGGCCGCCGACGATATCTGTTATGAGATCATGGACATCGAGGACTCTCATAAGCTCAAGATTCTCACCTTCGAAGAGACCGCCGACCTGCTGCTACAGTTCTTCGATGAGGCCACCCGGCAGCGCATCCTGCAGCGCATTGTCGACGAGGGCATCACTGACAATAACGAGAAGGTCATCTACATGCGTGCCAGTGTCATCGGTCTGCTCGAGCACGAGTGCGTCGGTGCCTTCGTCGAGCACGAGGACGAGATTCTCAACGGCACCTTCGAGGGCAGTCTCATCCAGCACATCAGCGAGCGCCCGCGCAAGGCCTACAGCGCCTGTACGGCTGTGAGCGTGCGGAAAATATACAACAGCAAGCCTGTGCTCGATGTGGAACTCTCCGGTTACAAAATCATCGAAACGCTCATGGACAGTCTCGTCCAGGCTGCCGTCTATCCCGATAAGTTCCATTCACGCCAGCTCATCGGCCGTGTCAGCAGCCAGTATCACATCGACTCTCCCGACCTCGAGACCCGCATCATGGCCATGATCGACTATATCAGCGGCATGACCGACGTCTATGCCCTCGATATCTATCAGAAGATCAACGGCATCTCCCTGCCCATCGTCTAGGGGTTGAGCGATGGGGAGAATGTGCGGTCATTAGGCCCTAAATGGAGCCTCCAGGCGCACCCATTTCCAATTGATGCCTAATTAGGTTGCAATTAGTCGACTAATTAGACTCTAATTAATGCCTAATTAGCATGCAATTAATGCCTAATTGCAACGTAATTAATGCTTAATTAGAGTCTAATTAATGCCTAATGACTTTTCCTGATTTCACTAGACACTTTTTCTCTTCATTAGCTGAAATAGTAGACGGATGTTTTTTGTCGTACTGCCCCAATAGACACAAGCGAAAAAGCTGTGCTGTTTTTGTTGACACTTCTGTCATGCTGGACACGCAGAGCCCGGGCTGGCTTGTTCGGCAAAACTGGATG
>Ga0256404_1002418_pt1 | contig 41309 bp, 29 predicted proteins | sample RumenRJG_01DNA_FD_185990 | JGI IMG/M metagenome (GOLD analysis project Ga0256404, IMG submission 185990) | Bovine rumen microbial communities from Lethbridge, Alberta, Canada - RJG_01 | ecosystem: Host-associated > Mammals > Digestive system > Stomach > Rumen | place: Canada: Alberta | collected... | reverse complement strand
CAAGATGAAAGCCTTCAGGTCATGCCTGAAGGGGATAAGGGATATACCCTTCTTTTTCTATAGATGTATTACCGTCTTTGGTTAGGCAGCGGCATCCGCCCGCCACGGACAATCCCCCTTGGGCCGACAACTCCAGTCTGTCGTCGGCTGACACCAAGCAGATCCTTGAGGGCGATGCCGCTCCGCTCTTCCAGTACATCAACTTCCTGAACTCCAACGGTAAGGCGAAGCTGAAAGGCTCTAACCTTCCGACCATCAACACCCACTTGTCTTACTTCGGTCGTCTGAGCTACAACTACGACCAGCGCTACTTCTTCCAGTTCAATATCCGTCGCGATGCCTTTGACAGTTCCAAGCTCTCAAAGGAGAACCGTTGGGGTACCTTCCCCTCACTGTCGCTGGGATGGGCGATCAGCAACGAGAAATTCTTCCGTGACGCGGTGAGCACAGACGCTGTCTCCTTCCTCAAGATCCGTGGATCGTGGGGACGCAACGGTAACGTGAGCGTGCTCAACAACTATCAGTGGGCTTCCACCATCAGCGTTGGCGGTTACTACAACTTCACCGACGATGCCACCACAGCGGCTACCCTTTCCAACTTCCCCAATCCTAAGCTGACTTGGGAGACCGCCGAGCAGTATGACTTGGGTCTCGATGCCCGCTTCCTCAACGACCGGCTGACGCTGGGCTTCGACTGGTATCGCAAGACCACGAAGGATCAGCTCATCAAGGTACACCTCAGCCCGGAGCTCGGCTTCGCTGATGCCTATGTCAATTCTGGTGAGATTCTCAACACCGGTATCGACTTGGATCTGGGCTGGAAAGACCATATCGGCGACTTGAAGTACAGTGTCAGCGCCAACGTGTCGACCTTGAAAAACGAGGTGAAGAAGATGAGTCCTATCTTGCCACGCTACGACGAGGTGGGTATCAATGGATTCAACAACAAGCTGAACCCCTCTTTGGAGACCGGACACCCCATGTGGTATTTCCGTGGCTTCAAGTATGCCGGTGTAGATCCAGAGACCGGCGGTGCCCTCTACTACGACAAGGACGGACAGATCACCAACGCACCGACCGACAACGACAAGCAGGATCTCGGATGCGCACTGCCTAAGGTTACCTATGGCATCACCCTCAACCTGGAATACAAGGGCTTTGACTTCACCGTCTTCGGTACCGGTGCAGCCGGCAACAAGATCTACAACCTCATGGTCTCTGCCGACCGTCCGCTGATCAACGGCATCGACACCTATTGGAAAGACTCCTGGAAGCAGAAGGGTGACCACAGCAAGTATCCCGACATGAAGCAGGTGGCTACCGACTGGACATTCTTCAGCTCTGACGCTGCCATCTTCAGCGGTGCTTACTTCAAGTTCAAGCAGATACAGCTCGGCTATACCCTGCCACAGAGCATCACCAGAAAGTTCATGGTCAACGCGCTCCGTTTCTCTGTCTCTCTTGACGACTTCTTCACCATCACCAGCTATCCTGGTGCCGATCCTGAGACCTCATCACTCAACAGCGGTGTGTCGCGTGGCTTCGACAACGGCAACTATCCTATGTCCAAGAAGGTGGTCTTCGGTGTGAACGTTACATTCTAATGATTTAAAACGAAACAACAATGAACAAACATATAATTCCATTGTTCGCGCTGCTTGTCGGCGTGGCAGCATTCTCCTCCTGCGAAGATCAGCTGGATATCCCTCAGAAGGGTGTGACGAGTGAGAGTGAATTCTATAAGACTGACGCTGATTGCGCTAAGGCTTTGGCGTCGGCTTACGAAGGCTTTATGGTCAACACGCTGGGACGTACCACGGTAAGCGGTGGTCCGGGCATCTACACGCCGGCGCGTGTGCTGGCCAACGACCCGGGCGACGACGTGCTCTATGGCGGCGGCAACTATGGCGACCATGAGTTTGGCGGTGCCGTCAACCAGTTCCGCTACTTGAGCAATCCCGAAGCCATCAACTTCCACTATAAGGGCCTCTATCTCTCGGTGCACAGTGACAATCTTGTCATCGAGAAGTTCAAGGAGTCATCGACGGCCTATCAGAAGCAGGCCGTTGCCGAGGCACGTGTGTTGCGGGCTTACAACTTTTTCCTGCTGTCGTGCTATTGGGGCCAGCCGCCTCTTGTCGACCATCTGCTCGAAGCGAACGACTTGCCTTCCAACAGCGAGATGACGCAGCAACAGTATTTCGAGTGGGTTGCCAAAGAGTGCCAGGAGGCTGAGCCCGACCTGACTGAGCGCAAGAGCACGGCGGACAAGTTCGGTGCCTATCGCGTCACCAAGGGCTTTGCCCACGCGCTGGCCGGCAAGGCGCTGCTGTTTGCCAAGAAGTATGACGAGGCCAAGGCCGAGTTCAAGAAGGTCATCGACTCCGGCAAATACGCTTTGGTGCCCGGCAGTCAGTTTGCCAACCTCTTCCATGTCGAGGGCGACGGCGCACCGGAGAAAATCTTTGAGATCAACATGCGCTACAACCCTGCGGCCGGAGACTGGAGCACCGGACAGGGACTGGGCTATATGAACCATTCCACCTGGATGGAGTCCAACTGCTTCAACTGGCGTGCCGGCAACTTCGTCGTCAATCCTGCCTATACCTACTGCGGTCTTGACGGATGGGGATCCATTGGTGTGCCGGAGTGGTTTGGCAAGGCTTTCCATGACAACGATGGTGATTCGCCACGCTTCAAGGCTACTCTCATGCACATCGACGACGCTGTCTACCAGACTTCGGGCATCCAGGGTATGAAGTACCAAAACGACGCACTGAACAACATGCCGCTTGAGGAGAAGAAGAAGTCAAACAAGATCGGTATCAAGGATCCTACCCAGGGACTCTATTGCCAGAGCTTCTATCTGCCGTTTAAACTGCTGATGCGTGCCAGCGACACCGACGACGGCGGTGTGCACGGCAACAATCTCAGACTGAACAACATCATCGTCATGCGCTATGCTGAGGTGCTGCTCGACTATGCCGAGTGCTGTTTGCAGACCGGCGACAATGCCGAGGCAAAGAAGTATATCAACCTGATCCAGGAGCGTGCCGGTTCCAAGACCATCAGCGCCAGTGTAGACATGGAAGTGCTGAAGAAGGAGAAGATGTTCGAGATGTGGTTTGAAGGTTGCCGCTTCCAGGATATTCTCCGCTGGAACGACCCTGTCGGTCTGGCTCACTTGAAAGAAGCGGGCAAGCAGGTGCCCCACCTCTTCGACAAAGTCTTCCGCCCTGTGCAGTCGGGCGACGAGAACGTTGTCTGGGAGAATGGCACGGAAGCCAACAGCCGCTTCTATATCACCCACACTCACGAGGCGATGGACAAGGGCTTCAAGGTCGGCTTTGAGGACAAAGACCGTCTGTTCCCCTATCCTTCCGACGTGATCAATATGAATCCTAATCTGAAGCAGAACCCGGGATGGGAGAGTGCTTCTACTAAGTAGTCTTTCCAGAGTGATGGCCTCCTCCGCCTGCGTGGAGGAGGCTTTTCGCTTTTCATTTCACTGATGATGAATCTTTCTCTCTCTTATTATTTAAGTTTGCTCGCGGTAACGTTGTTGCCCACTGCCGCACTGTCACAGACTGTAGCGTCAGCCTCTGACCGTCTGGTGATGGGCAACAGCCGCGAGATGTCTGCCGGAGTGACCGTTGGCACTGCCGACGGCAACGAGCATCATCTGAGCCGATACGCTTCCCTGCCGGGCAAAGGCAGCTGGCTGCGCTACGGGCGCGTCGACTTCTCGTCATTGACCGACGCCTATCTCACGCTGAGCGTGCGGGCCCGGGACAACGCCGAGCTGCTCGTGCGCGAGGGCAGTGCCACGGGCAAGGTCATCGCGCGGGTGGATGTCGTCGTGAAAGGCGGAGGCGGACCGTTCCGCCGTGACTATAGTGGACAGTGGATGTCGCTGGCAGTGCCGTTGCTCTATACGCCGCGGGGCGTTGCCGACATCGTGCTGACCTGTAACGACAAGGGCGTGGATGTGGGCTGGCTGCGCTTCAAGAACCGGCCAAAGTACTTTGTTCCGGCTACTTCTGTGGCTGTGCGTCCCGATGCCCAAGGCTATTTGCGGCGCTGGTTGCTGCTGGAACCGGTCCGTCAGGACATCCGCTCCAACGTAGTCTTCACCGACAGCTATCTGCAAAAGGCCTTCAGCAAGGAATACTTCAAAGGGCAGATGACCCGGTTGCCGCACGATGGTCAGCAAGTGCGGGTCGGCGACCAAAAGCTGAAATGGCACGCGCTCGACAGCGAGAACTACAATGTACGTCTCTTCCGCTTTGCCGAACGGTGGGGACAGCAAACCTATGGCTCACTCTTCTGGGCCGTGACTGTCATCGACTGTCCGCGTGAGATTCAAGGCGTGCGCCTGTCAGTCGGTTCCAACGGAGCCTCGTCGTGGTGGCTCAACGGCGATCATGTGCTCACGCTCGAAGGCGACCGCCGCATGGTAGAGGACGATGGCCGGTCGGGGCGGCTCACGCTTCATGCGGGTCGCAACATCCTGCGCTGTGCTGTCATCAACGGGCCGGGACTCAGCGATTTCTGTGCCCGCTTCCTCGATGATGAGGGCCGTCCTGTTGTAGAACCACTAACGCTAATCCTTCCGAAGAAATGAAAAGACTCTATTCCCTCTTGGCTTTGGCCGCTATGACGGCCTCGGCTTTTGCTCAAGCCGGCGCTCCCTATATCCACGATCCGTCAACACTGGCCGAATGCGATGGTAAGTACTACACGTTTGGGACGGGTGGCGGCGGACTGATCTCTGACGACGGATGGACATGGCACAGTGGTGCTGTCCGTCCCGGTGGCGGCGCTGCTCCCGACGTGATGAAGATTGGTGACCGATACCTCGTTATCTATGGTGCTACGGGCGGCGGTCTCGGTGGCGGACACAATGGCCGCATCCTCACGATGTGGAACAAGACGCTCGACCCGAAGTCACCCGATTTCCGGTTCTCCAAGCCTGTGGAGGTCTGCTCGTCCGACGGTTTGGAAGACCAGGACGCGATCGATCCCTGCCTCTTCCTTGACCCGAACACGGGGCGGCTGTGGGTGACCTATGGCACCTATTTCGGCAGCATACGGCTCATAGAACTCGATCCGGCAACGGGCCGGCGCATTGCCGGCAACAAGGAGCGCGACATCGCCATCGACTGCGAGGCCACGGATCTCATCTATCGCGACGGCTGGTATTATCTGCTTGGCACGCACGGCACCTGCTGCGACGGGCCTAACTCCACCTACAACATCGTGGTGGGACGGTCGCGCAACGTGGAAGGACCCTATCTCGACAACGTTGGCCGCGACATGCTTCACGGTGGCGGCCGCATGGTGGTGGCTGCCGGTGACCGCAAGTACGGCCCTGGACATTTCGGCCGCACCATCGTTGACAAGGGCGTGGAGGTGATGTCGTGCCATTTCGAGGCTGATCTCGACCGCAGCGGGCGCAGTGTCCTGGGCATCCTGCCACTGCTCTGGCACAATGGTTGGCCGGTGGCGGGTAAGCCATTCTGTGGTGGCGACTACGAGATTGCCTCAGAGCGGCGCGGCTATTCCCTTGAGCTTGCTGTGGACTTCGTCAGGATGGAACGCGACATCGAGCCGTTTTTCCGCATCGATCCCAACAGTCCGGTAAAGCGACTGGATAGCCAGAAACTTGAGGAGGTGGAACCGTCGTGGCCCAAGGGCGACATTCGTGTGCGCTGCAGCGACTATATGTTCCGGCCCAATCAGCTGTGGACGATCGTAGCGGTGCCCGAGAAGGGTGGCTACCTGAGTGCTCCTTATTTCAAGATCATGGTTCGTGGCACGCACCGGGCTTTGGCTGCTACCGCCGACAAAGAGTTGACAACTGTGCCGGCATACGAGGGCGCTGACAATCAGCTATGGTGTATAGAGCAGTTGACCGACGGCGCATATCGCATCATGCCCAAGGCCATTCCCGGCATGAGAGGCGACAACACCCGCTACTGCCTCTATTCCGCCGGTGACAGCACGCCGACGCTTGCGCCCTACGACTTCGACAGCGACAACTCGAAATGGCGTCTTGAACCTGTCGGAGAACTTTAGACCTGCATGATCATTCATGGGCATTCAGTCTCAACTGGGTGCCCATGAGGCTTTTTTACGTGAAGGTTAGGTAGTTGTCTCTCTTGCACTTTTCAAGACGAAGCCTTCCCGCTGTCTACGTTTTTGTGGGATATACGAATGTAGTATGCCTTTTGGTAAGTCATCCAATACGTTCTACTATATGTCAAAAGCGTTGAAACTACATGGTCAAACGAACGTTAGCCAAATGGACAACGAACGTCAGCCGATTGGCTGACGTTTGTTTGACTATATGTCTAACGAATGTTTGACCATCAAAAAATAACGAAAATGATGACTTGATATTTGCTGTTTTTATTGTGTAGATAACCTGCAACTGACTCACTTACAATCTTTTGTAAGTGCGTGAGCTTGGTAAACTCCATTCTTACAGACTGATCTTTTGCTTCCAGAATTCATCATGACTCTGCGTGTGCTTCCAGACTTGTCTTTTTGATAATGCCTTCTTACAGCTTACTTGTGCGTGTATTTATCTGTGAATGTAGCCTTATTCGCATTGAAAAGCCGTGGATTTTTTGGTGATATGGAATAATTTTACGAACTTTGCGTTACGGAAAGTTCGTAACGATGTTTACGTAATCACCGTTAATTCTAACTGTCATGAAGAAGCTAAGCAACCCTTTTCTCGTCTACGGCTATGAGAGTCCGGAGTATTTCTGCGACCGCGAGGCAGAGACCACGCAACTGATCTCTGACATGAACAATGGATGGAACATCACGCTTTTCTCGCCCCGTCGCATGGGGAAGACCGGGCTCATCAAGAATGCTTTTTATCGACTTCAACACGAGGCGAAGGACACGGTGTGCGTCTACGTCGACATCTTTGGCACCAACGACTTATCTGACTTCGTGCAAGCGTTCGGCACTGCCCTTCTCAAAGCCCTGCTCTCCAAAGGCGAGAAGGCTTTGCGCCGTGCCATGCAGTTCTTCGCTGCATGGCGGCCGGTGGTGAGCATGGACCCGATGACGGGCGAGCCTTCGGTGTCGGTGACACTGGAGTCGAGGGATAGCACGGTGGACCTCAAGCAGATCTTCGATCTCATGAAAGACTCCGGCAAGCAGATTTATGTGGCTATTGACGAGTTTCAGCAGATCATGTCCTATCCGGAGAAAGGTGTGGAGGCCCAGCTGCGCTCCTACATACAGTTTTTGCACAATGCGCATTTCATCTTTTCGGGCAGCAAACGCCACTTGATGGCCGACATCTTCCTTTCGCCTAACCGACCCTTCTTCCAAAGCACGCGTCTGATGGAACTGCAAGCTATTGATGAGGCTCCTTATTACACGTTTGCCAGTCACTTCTTCCGGCAGCAAGGGCATCAGCTCGATAAGGATGTCTTTCACTATTTCTACAACATGCTGGAGGGGCACACGTGGTACGTGCAGAGTGTGCTCAAGCAACTCTATGCCGACGGTGAGGATGTCGTGACCGAACACCAGGCTGATGAGGCCATCAGACAACTGGTGCAGGACAACAATGCCTATTACGAGACGATCTTTTCGTTGCTGCCCGAGAAACAGCAAAAGCTGCTCGACGCCATTGCCCATGAGGGATATGTCTCAGCGCCAAACAGCGGACTGTTCATCGCTCGCTACCGGTTGACAAGTGCCAGCAGCGTGAGCAGTTCACTGAAGAGCCTGACCGATAAGGAACTGGTGTATAAGTCTCCTGCCGGCTACCAAGTCTATGACCGCTTCTTTGGGTTGTGGCTGTCCCGGCGATGAGCAGGGAGGCTACTGGTCCTTTTTCAGGCTTATTCCTTTGTGTTCTGCGGAATATTTCCTATATTTGCAATCGGTAATAACAGCAGTAGAAGATGAACTATCCAATAGGCATACAAGACTTTGCAAGCATCATCAACGATGGCTTTGTCTACGCAGACAAGACCGACTTGGTATATGAGTTGACCAAGAGCAAGGGTGTGTACTTTCTCAGTCGCCCCAGGCGCTTTGGCAAGTCGCTGTTGGTGTCTACTATCAAATACTATTTTGAGGGTCGCCATGACTTGTTCAAGGGCTTGAAGATAGAGAGCTTAGAGAAGAAATGGGAGACTTATCCCGTCTTCGAAATCGACTTCAATGGTTCCAACTATACTGATGCGGATGCCCTGGAGCAGACGCTCAATGGCTATGTGATCAAGTGGGAACAGCAATATGGCGTGAAGCCGGCTACTGACCAGCCCGGCCGGCGCCTGGCCGACGTGCTGCATCAAGCTCATGTACAGACGGGTAAGACCTGCGTGGTGCTCGTTGACGAATACGACAAGCCCATGCTCGACGCGATGGACACGGGATTGAAAACCCGTGTCGGTGACAACGAGATGCTCATTGAGGATCATAACCGTGAGACGCTCAAGGCGTTCTATTCCGTCTTCAAGCTTGCCGACGCCGACCTGCGCTTTGTGTTCCTCACGGGTGTTACCAAGTTTGCGCAGGTGAGCGTGTTTTCGGGATTCAACAATGCACAAGACATCAGCATGTCTCCTCGCTTTGATGCCATTTGTGGTATTACCACAGAAGAGTTGAACTCCATCTTTGCGCCAGCCATCGAAGTACTGGCCAACGCAAATGCTGTTTCCGTTGCAGAGACGAAATCTCAACTTAAACAGCGATACGACGGGTATCACTTCAGTGAGGCTATGACAGACATCTATAATCCATTCTCCTTATTGAACACTTTCAAATTTGAAAAGGCAAAGGACTACTGGTTCGCTTCCGGCACGCCGAGCTATCTGATGCGACTGCTCGCCCACAGCAATGAGAATATCCAGGACATCATTGCCCGCAGCTATGAGGCTCAAGAGTTTGTGGACTACCGTGCTACAGTGGAGGCGCCCGTGCCGATGATCTATCAGAGTGGTTATCTCACCATCAAGGGTTATAACCGTGAGGACGAGGAGTACAAGCTCGACTTTCCCAACCACGAGGTGGCATCGGGATTCTTAACGCTCCTTGCATCGGGCTATTTCCAGACGCCTACGCAGCCTAACAGCTGGGCCAACAAACTGAAGAAAGCCCTGCACCATGGCAAGCCGGAGGACTTCCGCAATCTGTTGGACGACTTCCTGGCGAGCATTCCTTATTCTGTGCGCGAGAGCAACGGTGAGAAGAGCCATGAGCGGCAGTTCCAATATACGGTATATCTCATCATGCGCTTGATTGGCAGTTGCCGCAACACGGTCTACCACGAGAAGGCAACGTCGAAGGGCCGTGCCGACTGCGTGATAGAGACACCGCGCTATGTCTATATCTTTGAGTACAAGCTCGACCGCCCAGCCGCTGAGGCTATGGCGCAGATTGCTGACCGCGGCTATGCCGAGCCCTACGCCCACGACAGCCGCGCCGTCTACGCCATCGCCTGTTCGTTCTCGTCAGAGACCGGAACCATCAGCGACTGGATGGTGAAGCAAATTCATAACACATACGAATAAGCTCATACACATTAGTATAATGCCAAAGAGAATCCTTACCCCCAAACAGTCTTTGCTGAAAGGCTATATGACCTTGCCTGTCAGCAAGGAAGCCGTTTCTGTTTTTAAGGAAGAGATGCGTACGCTTGCCGACCGCATCAAAACCGAGGAAAGCGAGGAATATAACAAAAACCTCATCATGCAATTCCTTAATCGCGCCTATTACGCCAAGCAGGGGTGTATGGTCAATACCTATGGTAAGACGGATATGGCCATCTATAATGATGGCGAGGATGGCAGAAGGCCGGTCGTGCTCTTCGAGTTCAAGGGGCCTGGACGTCCGGACATGATCTCCACAGATTGTTTCCGTAAAAAGGCTTTGTATGAGCTGGTGCTTTACTATCTGCGAGAGGAAATAAAAAACGCTAACCACGACATCAAACATTTGGTCATTACCGATTGCCAACAGTTTTTTATCTTCGAGAAGAGCCTGTTCTATAGTTTGTTCGCTAAGAACAAAAAATTGGTAAAAGCTGTGTTAGAGGCTGACGACAACAGAAATGACCGAACGGAGTATATATATAATGAGCTGATAGCCCCGGAGGTAGCGTTGGTGGAAGACCGCATGACCTGCACCTATCTCAACCTTCAGGAATTCAAGCATGACATCAAGCAAGGTGTTAAGGGCATATCACCAAAGTTGATAGCCGCTTACAAAATACTGTCGCCTGTCCACTTGATGCGTCTGACCTTTTCGTCTGACCACAACACGCTCAATGCCAAGTTCTATCAGGAACTGCTCTACATCATGGGTCTGCAGGAGATTACCGTTAATAAGAAAAAGGTGATCAGTCGCCTTGATGACCCAGACCGGCAGCATTACTCCCTCTTGGAACAGGCATACAGCAAACTGTCGGACTATGATGACATCACCGACCCTCAGCAGCGTTTTGACAATGCCATCGGGCTCACATTGCTTTGGGTCAACCGCGTGCTCTTCCTCAAACTCCTTGAATCACAACTGGTGGCCTTTAATGCTTCGTCCGACTACAAGTTCCTCAACATTGAGAAAATACCGGATTACGACGTTCTCAACGATCTTTTCCGGGAAGTACTGGCTAAGCCTGAGAGCGAGCGGGAAGAGAGAGCACGGGCATATTTCGCCAACGTACCCTATCTCAACAGCAGCCTTTTTGAAGTGTCAGCCTTGGAGCAGCACTATTTCTCCATCAGTGGCCTCCGTGCCGGCAAAGTGGACTTGTTTGCCAAAACCATCCTCACTGATGCCAACGGCCACCGTCTCACCGGGCAGATCAACGAATTGGAGTATCTGTTCCGCTTTCTCGACGCTTTCGACTTTGGCGAGACCGGACGGACGAATGCGATGGTAGCGGAGAAGAGCAAGACCATTATTGACGCATCGGTGTTGGGGCTTATCTTCGAGAAAATCAATGGTTACAAGGACGGGTCTTTCTTCACACCGGGCTACATCACTCAGCACATTTGTGACACGGTCATTCGGCAGGCCGTGGTGGAGCAGTTCAACCGGAAAAAAGGTTGGCACTGTCGTGATGTGGAAGAAATAGCAGACCTGTTGGGACCGCTCAACCGGGAGACGCGCACGGAAGCCAACGATATTGTCAACTCTATCCGCATCTGTGATCCGGCCGTGGGTAGTGGGCACTTTGTCGTCTCAGCCCTCAATACGATGATTGCCCTCAAGAGCGAGATGGGCATTCTGCAAGACCATAGCGAAAAGCCCAAACCGGTCAATGCATGGAACATCACCATTGAGGACGATGAACTCGTGATGAAGGATGAGGATGGTGAGCTCTTTGCCTACAACCCTAAGGACAAGGAAAGCCAACGTGTGCAGATGACCATGTTTGAGGAGAAGAAGACCATCATCGAGAACTGTCTCTTCGGAGTGGACCTGAACCCAAAGAGTGTTGAGATTTGCCAGCTGAGGCTGTGGATAGAACTGCTCAAGAGTGCTTACTATGTCACGACAGGCGAAGGAAGGGCTTTGCGTACACTGCCGAACATCGACATCAACATACGCTGTGGTGACTCGCTGGCCTCTCGACGGCCCGTCTGCGTCGGCCGGAAAGTGGAGTCTGGACAAGGACTCACGAAAGTGATAGCCGACTACAAGACTCAGGTCAAAGACTATATCAACTGTCATTCCAAACAACTCAAGAAAGACATTCGGGCAAAGATTGTCATCATCAAGAGGAAACTCAATCCCCCTGTGGAGTTGGATCTCTTTGGCAGGGAGCTCAACGAGAAACAGCAGCGCGAGGCTATGGTGCTGAAGCGTTCATTAGAGTGGATGATAGAGTTCCCGGAAGTATTAGATGAGGAAGGCCGCTTTCTCGGCTTCGATGTTATCATCGGAAATCCTCCTTACATCAATACGCAGGAGCTCAAGGCCGAGACTGCCGCTTACAGCAAGATGCGCCGACAGGACGAGAAGGGCAACAAGGTGCTTACCTATTCCACGGCTGTGGCGCGTGCGGATGTCTACGCTCTGTTTGTGGAACGGGCCTTGCATCTGTTGCGAGAGGACGGCTTCCTGTCGTTCATTATTCCCAATAAATGGGAGAAAGTGATGTACGGTCAGCCTCTCCGACGGCTGTTCCTGCAGGAAGACTTGCAGAGCATTGTAGACTTCGGAGACAATCAGGTGTTTTCCGACGCCACCACTTATACCTGCATCATCAACATGCGAAAGCGTGCCCCGAAAGGAGCACTCACCGTCTCCAACATCAAAGAGATACACGACGATGACCTGGCAGCCGATATAGAGCAGAGTGCAGAAGTCTACGACCGTGAGCTTTTCGACAATGGCATCTGGCATACGCAGTCTTTGAAGAGCTGCAAGATGTTGGCTGCCATTCATGGCAATTCGGACAAGTATACCACATTGAGCGAAGCGGTAGGTAAAGAAAGCTATCGTGGGCTATTGACGGGTCTTTCCAAGGCGTTTCTTATCTCCCAGTCCACTTACGATGAGCTCGTCGGCGAGGATGTGTCGAGCCGTGAAGTCATCCGTCCGTTTATCAGTGGGAGCGGTCTCGTGGCCTACACGACACCTAGAATTTCGCACTATATCATCTTCACCCCCAAGGGCTTTACCCGTCGGAGTATGCAATGTAAGGAGGACGAGAAACCTTCCGATGAGGAGGCGTGGCAGTGGTTTGCCAGCCGTTATCCCGCCGTGGCACGGTGGCTGAAGCCGTTTGAGGTAAAGGCAAAGGCACGAACGGATAAGGGTGACTATTGGTGGGAACTGAGAGCCTGTGATTATTACGACAAGTTTGCAGAGCCGAAAATCATGTATCAGGCTTTTCAGACGAAGCCTTGCTTTATCTATCAGCCCAATGCCATCTTTTGCAACAATTCGATGTTCTTCCTCTCTGTCAAGGACCGCCGTCTGTTGGCATTGTTGAATTCAAAAGTAGGTTGGTGGCTAATCTCTGAGTTCTGCCCTCGGATAAGAAACGGTTATCAGTTGATATGGGAGAATCTCAGCCAAATTCCTGTACCCCGGAATCTGCCGAGACAGTTGGACGCGATTGCCGCGAAAATGGAGGAGGCAATAGCAAGCAAGGATGCAAGGCAGGAGGATTTGAGAGGGCGTATTGATGAAATGGTAAATGAACTTTATAGAGAGGATTGAGTTAAGTATAAGTCTGCCCATCAGAGCTATCACTGACAGCCTTTGTATGGCATTCTTTTCAGGCTTATTCCTTTGTGTTCTGCGGAATATTTCCTATATTTGCAATCGGTAATAACAGCAGTAGAAGATGAACTATCCAATAGGCATACAAGACTTCGCAAAGTTACGGGAGAACAATTTTGTCTATGTCGACAAGACGGACATGGTGTTCGATATAACTAAGAATGATGGCGTCTATTTCCTCAGTCGCCCCAGGCGCTTTGGCAAGTCGCTGTTGGTGTCTACTATCAAATACTATTTTGAGGGTCGCCATGACTTGTTCAAGGGCTTGAAGATAGAGAACTTGGAGACGAAATGGGAGACTTATCCCGTCTTCGAGATCGACTTCAATGGTTCCAACTACACTGAGGCGGATGCCCTGGAGCAGACGCTTAATGGCTATTTGGTCAAGTGGGAACAGCAATACGGCGTGAAGCCTGCTACCGACCAGCCCGGCCGGCGCCTGGCCGACGTGCTGCGTCAAGCTCATGTACAGACGGGCAAGACCTGCGTGGTGCTCGTTGATGAATACGACAAGCCTATGCTCGACGCGATGGACACGGGATTGAAGACCCGTGTCGATGACAACGAGATGCTCATTGAGGATCATAACCGTGAGACGCTCAAGGCATTCTATTCCGTCTTCAAGCTTGCCGACGCCGACCTGCGCTTTGTGTTCCTCACGGGCGTCACCAAGTTTGCGCAGGTGAGTGTGTTCTCGGGATTCAACAATGCAAGAGATATAAGCATGAATCCTCGCTTTGATACTATCTGTGGTATCAGTAGGGAAGAGTTGAACAAAGTCTTTGCATCTTCTATAGAGGAATTGGCCAATACAAACATGCTTTCTGTTGAAGAAGCTAAGTCTCAACTGCAACAGCGATACGACGGGTATCACTTCAGTAATGGGATGACCGACATCTACAATCCCTTCTCGCTATTGAATGCCTTTGCAGATGACAATATTAGGGACTACTGGTTCGCTTCCGGCACGCCGAGCTATCTGATGCGACTGCTCGCCCACAGCAATGAGAATATCCAGGACATCATTGCCCGCAGCTATGAGGCTCAAGAGTTTGTGGACTATCGCGCTACAGTGGAGGCACCCGTGCCGATGATCTATCAGAGCGGTTATCTCACCATCAAGGGTTATAACCGTGAGGACGAGGAGTACAAGCTCGACTTTCCCAACCACGAGGTTGCTTCGGGCTTTCTTGCCATCCTTGCCTCGGGCTATTTCCATACGCCTACAGAACCTAACAGCTGGGCCAACAAACTGAAGAAAGCCCTGCACCATGGCAAGCCGGAGGACTTCCACAATCTGTTGGACGACTTCCTGGCAAGCATTCCTTATTCTGTGCGCGAGAGCAACGGTGAGAAGAGTCATGAGCGTCAGTTCCTGTACACGGTATATCTGATCATGCGTCTGATCGGCAGTTGCCGCAACACGGTCTACCACGAGAAGGCGACGTCGAAGGGCCGTGCCGACTGCGTGATAGAGACACCGCGCTATGTCTATATCTTTGAGTACAAGCTCGACCGCCCTGCCGCTGAGGCTATGGCGCAGATCTCTGACCGCGGCTATGCCGAGCCCTACGCCCACGACAGCCGCGCCGTCTACGCCATCGCCTGCTCGTTCTCGTCAGAGACCGGAACCATCAGCGACTGGATGGTGAAGCAATTGGTTGGGACGACGAAGGAGGAATGACTCAGCTGTTTGCATAAGAGACTTTAGAATTGATAGTTTGCAAAACAAATAGAGGAAAATGGTATACAGCAACAAAGATAAACTGGATTGGACAATGGTCTTCATCTATGAGTTCGGCAAACGGTTCGGACTCACGGTGAAACAGGCATTCAACTATTTGAGCCGGTTCAAGGGCATTGAATTCATTGACAAACATTACGACTATGCTCACACACAGTCGTTTGAGTCGATGATTGACGACATTGCCACGCTGTGCAGAAGAATGGGAGGAGAGCTGGGATGAAGTTATATCACGGAACCAATATGAACTTTGATCGCATCGACTTGAAGAAGTCGAAGCCGGGCAAGGACTTCGGACAAGGTTTCTATCTTTCCGATGATCTTGAGCAAGCACAAGCTCTTGCGCAGGCTCGTGTTGATATTGCCGGTGGTGTACCGACAGTTCTTACCTACGAGTTTGATGCCGACTTGATGACTTCTGGCGAGTTGAAGGTACTGACCTTTGATGGCTATACGGAGGAATGGGCAGAGTTTATCCTTACTAACCGCAACAACAGGACAGATAATCCCGTCCACGACTACGATATAGTAAAAGGACCTATTGCGAATGATAGAGTTGGCCTACAGTTGTGGAAATTCAATAACCACGATATTGACATGGCAACACTGATAAAACGATTGAAGTTTATGAAAGGCATTACCATCCAATATTATTTTGGTACACAGAAGGCAATCGATCATCTTGTGAGACTATGAGTGAGATAGATGAAATGAAAAATAGCATGGTAGCAGAACTGGCAACGATGCTGATGGAGAAGGACAAGAAATTGAACTTGGATCAGGCTTTGTCGTTGGTGATTAATTCCGACACTTACCAAAAGTTGTTGGATGATCGCACACGCCTTTATTTCCAAAGTCCCAGATATGTGTACTCTTTCTTAGAGCATGAGCTAAAGACGGGACAAGTGGGATAGTGTTTATAAAACCATTCATGTCCAGAAGGTTCTCTATAGCTTCCGTCCCGTTATGCCAATACCGAGTGTCGCGGGAAGACTTTTTTATGTGCCTTTAATCAGATTATAAATAGTGTGTAATCAGACGCTAAGAAAATGACTACGCACCAAAACGCGCAAGCCCCCATTGGACCGGTTGTCCAATGGGGGCTTGCTATTGACAGGTGACTGTCAAGCCACCATCATGTGATGATGGCTTGGAGCAGTTTGCGGTTGATATGCTTTACTCTTTCGGCAGCATGACGATGCTGACCTTGTTGGCACCGGCGAGGAACTGCTTGACGAAAGCAGAGATGGTGGCAGGCGTCTGAGCCTCTACCGTCTTCTTGTAGTCGGTGTAGTTGTCCTGATGGAGCTTATAGTCGTTGTAGACGATGCCACCCCAGAAGCCATTGGTCTTGGCGTTGGTGTCGAACTGCTTGACCATCAGTTTCTGTACCTTGGAGAGTATCTCCGCATCGCACTTCTCGGCGAGGTCCTTCACAGCCTCGTCCATGATCTTCAGGGCGATCTCTTTCTTCTCAGGCTTCATCGGGCAGTAGCCCACGAGCTGTGCGATATGGTAGCCGTCGTCGGCAAGAACCTGTGCGCCCTGTGCACCACAACTGTAGGCGGCGCTGGCTTCCTCGCGGATCTGCTTGAGATAGACCATCGAGAGAATCTGTCCGGCAATGTCCATCTTCACGGAATTGTCGAGCGAGTAGGGCAGCTTCTTGTTCATCCAGAACATGTAAGCAGTAGACTTCGGTGTCTCCATCTTGCGGTAGAACGTGTTGTCGACAGTCTTGTCGGTCACCTCGCTCACGCGCTTGCTCTCTGGGTTCTTAGCCTTGGTAGCAGGCAGGGCACCGAGATACTGGCAGATGAGCGGACGGATGGTAGCCTCGTCAAAGTTACCGGTGATGAAGAATGTCCAGCCGTTGGCATTAGCTGTGCGCTCCTTAGCCATCTGCAGGATACGGTCGTAGTTGATGTCCTTCACGTCCTTGAGCAGCATAGGAGCCTGGCGCCAGTCGTGGCTGTAGAGCGTAGCGGTGACAGAGTCGCTGAGTGCTGTCTGTGGGTCGAGCTCACGGTTCTTCAGTCCTACATTGTACTGCTGGATGAGATTGCCGTAGGAGTCGGGATCTTTCTTGATGTTGGTGAAGTAGAGATAAGTCATCTGCAGCATGGTCTCCACATCCTTCGGTGTAGAGCTGCCGCTGATGTTCATGTGGCGGTCGCTCATGGTCAGGTCAGCATTGGCGATCTTGCCGGCGAGCGCTTTGCTCAGCTCGGTGTTGGAGAAGTCGCCCAGTCCGCAGATGCCGATCACATCGTCAAAAGCTTGCAGGTTGGCAAAGTCGTTCTTACCGTAAACCGATGCGCCTTGTCCGCCCTGTCCGCTAAGGGTGACCTGGTCTTTCTTGAAGTCAACCTTCTTCAGCACCACGGTGACACCGTTGGAGAGTGTGAGCACCTTGTAGTCGAACTTCTTGCTGGCAACCTCTTTCTTGATTTTGCCGGCTGTAGGCATGGTCTTGATGAGCGGCTCGTTCTTCACGTTGTCGACATAAGCCTGGATCTTCTCGGCACGTGCCTGATGCACGGCGTCGAGGAGCTGCTCGGCCGTAGGATAGACGGCACCGTCCTTCTCGTTGTTGAAGCTGATGATGACGAGGTTGGTGTCGCTCTTGCAGATCAGCTCAGGGAGCACCTGGTTGATAGCCTCCAAGGGGATGGCAGGCACGAGCTTCTTCATCATATTGTAGGTGTAGTCGATGCTAGGCATAGGCTCGTTGTTGAGGAAGTAGCCCAAGCAAGCCTGATAGAAAGAAGAGTTGGGGCGCTTGTCCTTGTTGGAGTACATCTTGTCGAGACCGCTGAGGAAGTTGCTCTTATAGCGCTCGTACTCAGTCGGTGTGAAGCCAAACTCGGCAGCCTGGCGCACGACGAGATAAGCAGCCTTCAGAGCGTCGGCCGTTTTGCTCATATCTTTTGGAGACGCGCTGATGTCGAAAGCATCTTTGGTCTTGGCAAAGATGTAGTTGCCGTCGCCGGCCTCTGCACTGACAAAGGGACAGTCGGCTTTCTGAGCAGCTTCGGTGAAGCGCTGGGCCAGCATACCGGTGACAGCCTGCTTGGCATAGTTCTGGATCAGGTAGGGCAGCGTCTGTTTCAGGCTGTCGGGAAAGACATCATGCTTCATCATCAGGTCGACAGAAGACGTAGGATATTCCTTGTCCTTGTCGATGATGACGATAGGCTCAGCGTTGTCGGGCACGGGCTCGTCAACCAGCTTGGCCTCGTTGGTCGGGTTCTTGATGTTGCCGAAGAGCTTCTTGATCTGAGCCTCCGTGCGATTGACGTCTACGTCACCGACGATGATGAGTCCCTGATGATCGGGGTGATACCATTTATGATAGTAGTCGACCAGCTCTTTGCGCTTGAAGTTGTCGACGACAGACATCAGTCCGATAGGATAGCGTACGCCATATTTCGATCCGGGATAGAGCTTGGGCAGGTTACGCTCAAACATACGGCTGGAAGGAGAAGTACGCAGACGCCACTCCTCGTGGATGACACCACGCTCCTTGTCGATCTCACTCTGCTCAAGAGACAGACCGCATGACCAGTCGCGCAGGATGAGCAGGCAGGAGTCGAGTGTACCCTGATGCTGGGTAGGCACGTTGTCGATGTTGTAGACCGTCTGGTCGATGCTGGTGTAGGCGTTGAGGTCTGCACCAAACTCGATGCCGTGTGCGCGGCACCACTCAATAAGGTCGTTGCCCTTGAAGTGGTCACTGCCGTTGAAGGCCATGTGCTCAAGGAAGTGTGCAAGTCCGCGCTGGTCCTCGTTCTCCTCCAAAGAGCCTACTTTCTGTGCAATGTAGAAGTTGGCACGGTGCTCAGGCCAGTTGTTGCGGCGGATGAAGTAAGTCAATCCGTTGCTGAGCTTGCCAATCCTCACAGCAGTGTCCACGGGTACAGTCATGTCGGGCATCTGTGCCCATGCCTGTGCGCCGACGAAGAGCAGCAAGGTGGCAATAACATTTCTAAGTTTCATAAAAAAGTATGTTAAGATAATAATAATATTGCAAAGATAGTGTGTTTTATGATGAACCGCAAGAAAAGCGCAATGATGTTATAGCTTTTTAATGTTTTTTATTTTGAGCAGAGCCATTTGTGTTACTGCCTTTCCCAAATAGAAAAGACGAAGAAATAAACAGCAAAACATTTGGCTGAGAGATGCAAAAGAACTACTTTTGCAGTTATGGACGAAAATACATGTATTCAACTCTTGGAAGCCCACGGCATCAAGCCGACGAGCAACCGCATCCTTGTCGTGCGCGCCTTAGCCACTGAAGACGCCCCCTCGTCGATCAGTGACTTGGAGCGGGGACTGCTCTCGGTGGACAAGAGCAGTATCTTCCGCTGTCTCATGGTGTTCCGTGAGCATCATCTGGTTCACTCATTAGAAGATGGTGACGGGCAGGTGAAGTATGAGATTTGCCATCGCCACGGCGACAGCGATGATGATCTGCACGTCCATTTCTATTGCAGGCAGTGCCATCGCATCTTCTGCATGGAGGACACGCCGGTGCCTCAGGTCGCCATTCCCGAAGGCTTTCAGATGGAGAGCATCAACTATATGATCAAGGGACTCTGTCCCGAGTGTGCACGTAAGAGAGGACTGCGCCTATGAGTCCTGCAGCTTTCTGTGCCTCGCTGTTGAAATGGTACGATGCCAATGGCCGAGACCTGCCGTGGCGCCATACCTGTGATCCCTATGCTATCTGGCTCAGTGAAGTCATCTTGCAGCAGACACGCATCAGTCAGGGCACCGCCTATTGGCAGCGTTTCATGCAAGCCTGGCCTACGGTTGAGACGCTCGCCGCGGCCACAGAGGATGAAGTGCTGAAGATGTGGCAGGGATTGGGTTACTATTCGCGTGCCCGCAACCTTCACACAGCAGCGCAACAGATTGTGGCTTTGGGGCAGTTTCCTCGTACTCTTGAGGAAATACGGCGGCTCAAAGGTGTGGGCGACTACACGGCTGCCGCCATTGCTTCTATGGCTTTTGGCGTCACCGCCGCGGCTGTCGACGGCAATGTCTATCGCGTGCTCTCCCGTCTCTACGCCATCGACACACCCATCAATACTACGGAGGGCAAGCATCTCTTCACCCGTTTGGCCGATGAACTGATCCATGCCGCACCGCATACCGCACTGTCGCCTCAAGGTGAGGAGACCAGTGGTGCCAGCCTCTTCAACCAGGCGATGATGGACTTCGGCGCCACGCAGTGCACACCACAGTCGCCGTTGTGTCTGCTCTGCCCTTTTATGGAAGACTGTGAAGCGCACAGGCGGGGCATAGCCGAAGAGCTGCCCGTGAAGTTGAAGAAGACTAAGATCACCACCCGACACCTTATTTATATATATGTCCGCTGCCATGGCTACACCACCATCCACCGTCGTGGTGCCGGCGACATCTGGCAAGGACTGTGGGAGCCACCACTCTTCGAGAATCAGTCCCTGTCACAATGGCCCGGTCATCTCAGGCAGTTGGCCATCGGCGTGAAGCATGTTTTGACCCACCGCATCCTCATGGCTGACTTTTATGTCCTCGATACCGACCAGCGTCCGCCACTGCCCGATGACTATATCTGGGTGCCGGAATCCCGTCTCAGCGACTATGCCGTGCCGAGATTGGTGGAGAAGTTGGTGGAAATGATAGCTTGATCTTTTTCGCTACCAATACTATCTTTTATAATATATGCCATGAGCTAAAACTAATTCTTTTGACTCATGGCATTAATTGTATTGTGGTGAATATGCCTATCTTCTATCTATTTGACTCATATCCTGGATTTTGCTTCAGGTTTCCGTTGGTTTCCATTGCGCTGAGCGGAATAGGGAAGATCGCAGTGTGTCCATCAGTGATTGCAGTATGATTAAACCAGTTTTTGGTTGTAAAGGTTCCGAAGCGTATCATTTGTGTGCGGCGTTGTGCCTCACAAGCGAATTCCCATCCCCATTCATCATACAGTCCTCCTAATTTGACAGGTGTCTGGTCTCCAGCTACGTCAATCTTGTTATCCCAATCAAGAGTCCCATATTTTAATGGCAAAGAGATGTTGAGGCCTGCCACTTTTCCTTGAACCAGCTGGCCTGCATCCAGGACGCTTCTTGTGTTGAAGTCCTTGGCTTTCACGCTTGCGACACGGCTCGTCACATCGGCCTTCTTCTGTGTACCATATCCGACCACAACGACTTCGTTTAGATCAGTAAGGTCTTCTTCAAGTGAAAAGTTATGATGAGTGGAAGTAGCTCTTTTTTCATGTCTTTATAGTTTTTGTCCAAGGCATCCGTCATCTTCACGTGATGCCTTATTCGGGTTAATACTTGGCTTGCTTTTGTCTATTATCTTAGTTTGCTATTCTATCGCCTTGCGCAGTCTGCCGACGGCTGCGTTGATCATATCTTTGGTGCCACTGCCGTCAGAGACATAGCGTACGACCATCTTTCCATAGGCGACGGCTTTGCGAAGCGCGTCAGGGGAAGATTCGTCGGTGTTGCCTGCTCGTCGCAGCAATGCAGTTAGCGTCTGTAGGTCTTCGATCTCAGCCAAGTTGCCTGGACGCATGGTATTGATTGCCTTGTTGAGGGTTGCCGTAACAGACTCCAGGTCGTTCTCTTTGATATTCTTCTGATCCGTTTCCATGAGCTTTTGTGCAGCAGAGATGGCATCTCCTAAGCGCTGGAAGCCATGTGGAGCCCATGGTGCGTAATCGGGAACCTTCTTCGTCAGACTGTTCCATCGTGTCTGTTCTTCGATACGTTCGGTGGCAATGGCAATCAACGATTGTAGTTCTGCAATGGCTTGGGATTTGTTTTTTTGAGTATGGTTCTTTCTATTGTTGCCAGCGTATTGAAGTCGGTAATAGTGTGTAGAATTGTAATTGCGATAGTAATCCGGCTCAAAGATCTTGTTGCCGAACTTTAGGGTGAACAGATTTTCCTTTTCAGTTGTGGGCTTAAGTTGATCAAGTTTTGGATCAAGACTCAGTGTAGCTTGATGCCACGTCGTAGTTCCAGTGCCTGTCATAGCCAAGGGACCATACATGATGGCGCCTGTCCATGCTGCCTTCAGCGGAGTACCGTCATTGCTTGCGACTTCTGCCGGTAGTTTGTCTGGTCCATACTCTATGTGCTTCGTAAAGGGCATGATCACCTCCACTTTGTCTGCTTGAGTCCAATGACGATATGGTATCGTTGCATAAGAACTGGGTTGATAGTGGTGTACGATGCTTTTCCCATTGAGTAGAATACGGAAACCTTTGGTAGCCCAGTATGGAATGCGAAGTTTTAAGGTGAAGTCCCCTTCTCCATTAACAATGCGTATAGTGGAGTTTTGAGCCGGCCATGTGCAGTTCTGCTCAATGGTCAGATGCTTGTCACGCCATTGCAGAGTGGTGGGCATGTAGAGTCCAATCCACAGTGTACTGTCATTGTGGAAGTAGGTAGCTTGCTGATATTTGGTATGGTTCTCAGAGCCGGTGCCTCCACAGCACGTCGATTGGGGAGTCTCATTGCCGAAAGGTTTGGTGGCGTTGAGGCCAACAGCATATTGGTATGTGGTCTCATATTTATTGGGATTGAGGGAGCCTACGATCTGATTATACAGGCCGCGCTCATAGTAGTCCATATAACTTGCGTCATTAGGATTGTATTCATTAAGATCCTTTGTCAGCTTAAGCAGGTTATACGTACAACAAGTTTCGTTGAGCTCCGGGTTGGCCTGCGCCTCACCTTCCTGCATACCATTGGTAGCCATTGAAAGGATTTGAGTGTATGGTTGGCGAAACATCTCACCATTGCCCACTCCTCCCGTAGCATACATGTAGCGTCCTTGAACGAGATCCCAGAAGTTTTGTGCAATATGATAATAATAAGGCTGATGGTTGCTTTTGTAAGAGCGCAATGCTCCGATGATCATCGGAATATGCTGGTTGGCATGGCGCGTGCGAATATCGTCGATGTTTTTAGCCAAAGGCTCAAAGAACTTAGGAGCATCAAAGCAGTTGGCTGCTTCTAAGAGATGAGCTTTGTCCGTGCTGTCAGTAACCATTTCAGAGAGCCTTGACAGACTTTCAGACATTCCGCCAACCTCTCCTGCAATGTACATATCCCACATTTCGTAGCGGTTTCCCGGCTTTGCACGTCGTTCTGCTTGTGTGCCGTCTTTCTTCACATAAGTGCGATAGTGCATACGATTCCACACCCACAACCCCATGTCTTTGGCAATGAGTAAGGCTTTGTCGGCTATATTCTTATCGTCGAAGTAGGTGGCAATGTCAATGAGCCCGGCAAGTTGCTTGTGTACTGAATAGTATGGTGCCCACACCCAGTCGGAATTGTTGTAAGGCCGGTACATCTCTATTAAGGCACAATGTTGTGCAGGTATGGCATTGAGATAACCATAACCATATTTTTCGGGGTGCTTCTTATAATTGTCGAAATCAGCCCAGGTGCCTTTCATATTACGAAGTTCGTTTTCTGGTGCAAAGTCTCTTGCCTCCCAATAACGGCCCAAAGAATCATTCCACACAAAAGTTTTCTCCTGACATTCGCGGAGTTCATTGACCATACGGGTGATGTTTGCGCGGAGGATAGCTTTCTGATGGGGATCCTTGGTGACAGCATAAGCTTGAGCTATTGCTGACATATAATGGCCGGAGCCATGTCCTTTAAGTTTTGTGTCGGGTGAGTCCCAGCCATCAGACCGTTTATACCCTTCAGTAGGTAAATTATAGGTGTCGTGATAATTGTAAAGTTGTTGCGTCACATCCCATGAACATATTTCACTCAAAGCTTCATCACGATTGTGAGTGAGTCGGTTGATGCCATTAATAGTAATGTCGGAAAGGGGGAAGGTTTGAGCAATCGTATGCTGTGGCGTTGCAGGAATATTGCCTACGACCTCGATGCTCGCTGTGATGGGATAACCGTTATCGGTAGTCTCGTCCCCAACAATATATCCTTTTAGTTGATATTGGCTTCCGGCCGGATGCATTTGGGCATTGGCTTCGTCTTGTTCTGTGGAAAGCGGTGAGTTTGCCCATTTCACTTGTCGATACTCAGAATATCCGTCCCGGTAAGTAACCCAAATGCGGTTCGGCATATTGGGTGAAGTGCCAACGGGACAATTCACCACTATAGGGGCTACTTTTTTGATAGTACGTGGCATAGACATAACCAACAGAGGACTGGCTGCCATAGCAATAACTATGATGATGTGTCTGGATAGTTTCATAAAGACTTCATTTACATTTTTTTATTCTGTTCGCAAAATTAAGAGAAATGGTGTATGATACTTGGAAAAATCGTCTAAATTTGATGTAACAATCGTCCAAAATAGTAATATATTCCCGGTGAACCCACACGTATCTTCAACCGCTACGACGGTCTGGCCAGCAATCAGTTTCAGTCAAATGCAGCCTTGAAAGCCTCCGACGGCAGTCTGTTCTTTGGCTCGGTGAGAGGCTTCAGCACCTTCTCGCCCTACACGATACAGCTCAACCGCGTGGTGCCACGGGTGTTCATCACGGCGTTGACGGTACTCAACCAGCCACAGCGCGTCGGCTCGAAACTGCTGCCAGAGGCGTTGGGCGACATCCGACAGTTGGATTTAGGCTATAAAGACAATATGTTCACGCTGACCTTCTCGGCACTGAGCTACTGCGCACCGGAGAAGAACCGCTTTGCCTATCGTCTCGACGGCTTTGACAACAGTTGGATCGAAGCTTGCATCCGCAACATGATCGCCATGCGTCGCCGGCTGATGCAGCGCTTTGCCGCCACGCCCACTGAGCCGGTACCAGAGTTGGCCAAGACACCGATGGACAACGCGCTGTTGCGACAAATGAATGAGATCATAGAGGAGAACATAGACAATCCCGACTTCAACGTGCAGATGTTGGCCGAGCGGCTCAACATCAGTCGTTCGGGACTCTTTGCCAAGGTGAAGGCGATCACTGACACCACGCCCAACGAGATGATCCAGATCGTGCGTCTGCGCAAGGCGGCGCGGCTGCTCAAGACGAAACAATACCGTGTGTCGGAGGTCGCCTATCAAGTGGGCTTCAACAATCCGTCGTATTTCTCAAAGTGCTTCCAAAAGCAGTTTGGAGTGAAGCCCGGTGAGTATTAGAAATAGGCTATCGGTCTAAAAGATAGATACAGACACTCTTCTGCCTAATCCGTTAAAGATACGGTAGAGAGTGGAAAGTTGAATGTCAGCATGCCCATTCTCTAATTTTGAGATATAGCTTTTCTTTGTTCCTATTCGGTCTGCAAGTTGTTCTTGTGTCAGGCCTGCTTTCTTGCGCTCTTCTTTCAGACATTCAGCTAAGCAAAAGGCTTGTGCATCGTCTTCATACTTGTTACGCACTGGTGTCCCGACCTTTCCGTACTCGGCATCAAGCAAGTCATCAAAGGTCTTTGCTTCCATAATGGCTTGTCTTTTATTTGTATCCATATTATAGTTCCTCCTTATTTTTAAAATATTCTTTCTTTAACTTTTCAGCCTTCTTTATTTCCTGTTGCGGGGTTTTCTGTGTTTTCTTTTGGAATCCTTGAAAAAGGACCACGACGGCACCTTTATCCATGCAACACAAAATTCTATAAATGTTTTTTTTGTATTCTGTTCTTATTTCGTATATCCCATCGGTACCATCCAAGAGCTTGAAGAATTTTTTCGGTACGATGCGTTGCGTTTCGACTAATGACATTGAATAGTTGATTTTTCTTCGCACAGCTTCCGATTGTTCTATATAGAATTCTTTGAAGTAATTCTTATAGAATAGAATCGTCCTAATCTTCTTCTGTTCTTTCATATAGCAAAGTTAATCAATTAATGATCATTCTGTGCTTGTCATACTGTATTTTGTGAGTTAAATAATTATAAACGAATTCTATGTAGTGTACATAGCATCGTTCTGTTAACAATACGATAGCACGTGTATTGCCCTCCTCTCCCTTTTGGGGAGAGTTAAAGAGGGTCAAGAGTTAGAGAGGGTCTTTACTTCACGCTCCACTCAAACAAGCCGCAGGAGAACTTCTCCGGTTGCTTGACGTTGAGGCGGAGCACTTTAGTCTTCACGGGCGCAAAGTGGACGGTGCAGGGCTGTCCTTTCTTTACGGGATAGCTGTCGGCGTCGGCCACAGACTGCCACTGACCTTGTGCGTCTTGGTATTCAATGTTCCAAGACTCCGGAACCTTGCATCCGCCCCACGGCTGGTCGTCGTACCAGTAGACGGTGGCGGACTGTACTTGCTGCGGCTCTTTAAAGGTGTAGGTGATCCACTCCGTAGTTCCTTGTTTCGGCCACCAATGGAAATAAGGTACCGAACGGTCGTTCTCGTCGGCAGGCACCAGTCCGTCGGCAATGCTCTTCATTGATGCTGAGGGCGTCGACGAGGCAATGGTGGCTTGCGAAGCCAGCGTGGCCGGTGTGGCCGGACGGGTGGCACGCACATCCTGCGGCATCCATACCTTCATGTTGCCACTGCCACGATGGCACCAGGCAAAATATGGGATCAGCGTCAGCCGCTCGTCCTTTGTGGTCAGCCGTCCCTGCTTGTCGTAGGCCAGCAGCTGGGCATCGGTGGAGAGTGTGGTGATGTCTTGTGTCTTGAAGAGTGTGAGCTGCTTTTGGCGGTCAGCGGGGATGAAGGCAGCCATCGGCTTCTCTCCGGCAGCGAACGTCGGACTTTGGTTGACGAGCATGCCCATGATGTCGAAGTTGTTGTCAGGCCACTCTGCGCAGTAGACCAGCGGTCCACGCTCCACGGCGATCTGCCCGCGGTCAGCTACCACCTTATTATTCGCGCGTACGGTGCGCACGTCCATGTCGAAATGGATGCGTACGACGTCACCCTTCTTCCATGTGCGGCTGATGGTATAGTATCCGTCTTTCTCCAACTGGGCATCGGCCTTCTTGCCGTTGACAAGCACGGAGTAAGAGGGGCGCTTGCCGTCGGAATACTCATAGAGGTCTGATGGCACGGGATGCCCCTGCACCCATCCGGGGATGCGTATCTTCAGCGAGAAGCGTCCGGCCTGGTTACCTTCGATCTTCAGTGCGATGTCGCCATTCCAAGGGTACTGTGTCTCTTGGTTCAGCTTTACCTCTTTGCCCCCGACTTTCATCGTGGCGCTGTTGGCCAGGAAAAGGTTGACATAGAGGTTGCGGTCCTTCACGGCGTAGACATATCCGGGCAGCGAGGGGATGAAACGGCAGATATTGCTTGGACAGCAGGCGCAGCCAAACCACGGCTGGCGCTGGTGCTGTCCCATGGACTCCAGCGGATTGGGATAGAAGAACTTTCCGCCGTCGAGGCTCACACCGCTGATGAGACCATTGTAGAGCGTGCGCTCCAGCACATCATAGTATTTCGACTCGCCGTGGAGCAGGAAGAGACGATAGTTGACATACACGTTGCCGATGGCGGCGCAGGTCTCGGCATAGGCGCTCATGTTGGGCAACTCATAGTTGGCGCCGAAGGCTTCACCGTTGCTCGTCGCCCCGATGCCGCCGGTGATGTACAGTTTCTTGCTGACAATGTTGTCCCAAATGCGGTCGATGGCGTGGATGTAAGCCGTGTCGCCGGTGAGCGCGGCAACGTCAGCCATACCCGCATACATATAGGCAGCGCGCACGGCGTGACCGACAGCTTCGTCCTGGTCAACCACCGGCTTGTGGCTTTGAGAGTATTCCGACCGCACCTGCGTCTTACCGCGATAGTCGAGGAAGAACTTTGCCTCGTCGAGATACTTGCGTTGTCCGGTGACGAGATAGAGCTTGCAGAGTGCCATCTCGGCAATCTGATGTCCCGGTACCACGCAGGCTTGCCCCGGTTTAGGGCCAACTTCACGGCAGACGCAGTCGGCGTAGCGCATGGCGATGTCGAGGAAGTGGCGGCTGCCCGTGGCCTGGTAGTGTGCGATGGCGGCTTCTACCATGTGTCCGAGGTTATAGAGCTCATGGCTGAGATCCTCTTCTTTCGACCACCGCTTGTCGCCGGCCCACTCGTGGGGATGTTGCGGGTTTTGTGTTCTGGCAGTATAGAGATACCCGTCGGGCTCCTGTGCACTGCCGATGATGGTGATCACGCTGTCGATATAGTGTCTCAGCTTAGCGTCGGGATAGGTCTGAAGGATATAGCTGGCACCCTCAATGGTTTTATAGGGATCGGTGTCGTCGAAGCTGTATCCCGTGACGGGAAACACCTTTGACGGGTCTTTGAGGTGTGCGGCTGCATGTTCAAAGTTCTTGTAGCGTCCTGTCTCCTCGCATTTGCTGAAGGCGAGTGGTATGGTGACCTTGCGGCTGGCTTCGAGGCGCTGCCCCCAGAAACTGTTGGGAGCCACCTTCACGGAAGTGAATGTCACGGGAGTAATCGGGTAGCCGCCGAGTCGCTTCTGTGCCTGTGTGGGCAACAGCATGACCATGGTGGCGGCGAATGTCAAAAGTCGTTTCATATAATATATGTATTAGGATTTTCTTCCTGCAAAGTTACGCTATTATTTCCAAACCATACGCAACGATCGTCCAAGAATCATGCAAGAATCGTACAAAAGAGGTAAGATCTCCCTAGAAGGGACACACCATGAATAACAGTCGTAACTTATATATTCTCTATATTCGTTTATCTTCTTGATTCCGCGTAGCGGAGCGTTAACCAAAATTCTAACACTCTTATGACATAGCAATGTTAAGGGTATTGCAATTCCCTCCCTTTGGGGAGGGTTAGGGAAGGGCTTGCGTTTTTGTTGAATAAACTGACAAAAAACGGGCACTGAGAATGCGATCTTTGCGAGCAAAGGGCCTCTTGGGCGAATTTTTGCGAATTTTGGGCGTTTTTATAATGTGTTGATTTACAGAGATGTATGAAAAATGACGTTTTTGCGGTTTTGTCAGAAAGGTACTTTGACCAAAAATTCTCTAGAGAATTTTTGGTCAAAGTACCTTTTTCATCGTGTCATCTCGCCTTTCTGATAGTGAGAAAAAGGCTTTTTGATGGTATGACTCCACTGTTTTGTGTGAAAAACCGTGCTTTTTGCCTATTTTGAACATGGTTTGGTCGTTCAGAGCTCTTTCTTTCTTCTCTAGAATGAAAGGAAATCCTGACAGACTTTTGTAAATGTTATTACAACGAAAAGAAGAATTTCGCAGGAACATAAAAAGGATAGGCGCGACTAGCGCAGTGTGCGTCTTCGAGGCACGTAGTGAGCAGATAAGCATAAAACAGCAACCCCGGGCTGCGGCCGCTTCGCGTCCTTAGCCCGGGGCTACTGATGATTCAGCCTCTTCGAGGCTGGTCTTGTTGATTCTCGTCCTATTCGTATTTGTTCGTCATGCAAGCGATGAGGCACGTTAAAAGCAACTTCTTGTTACGCTCTCAACGCCCGTGTGGCATTGAGCACGCAGAGGACCATCACACCGACATCACCGAAGACGGCGAGACCCATGCCTGCCAGACCGAGGGCGGCGAGGACGAGGATGGCGACCTTCACACCGATGGCGAAGCCAGCGTTTTGCCGTGCGATGCGCAGTGTGTGGCGCGCCACGCGGATGGCTACGGCGATCTTCGACGGCTTGTCGTCCATGAGCACCACGTCAGCGGCCTCGATGGCAGCGTCACTGCCCAAGGCTCCCATGGCGATGCCTACGTCGGCGCGCGCCAAGACTGGTGCGTCGTTGATGCCGTCACCGACAAAGGCCAGACTTGTTCCCGCTGGTTTCTCATGCAGCAAACGCTCTACATGTTCTACCTTGTCGGCAGGCAGCAGTCCGGCATGATATTCGTCGAGACCGAGCGCATCGGCTACGAACATTCCCACCTGCTCATGATCGCCGGTGAGCATCACCGTGCGCTGTACGCCGAGACGCTTCAGGCTGGCCACCGCCTCACGGGCGTCGGGCTTCACCTGGTCGGAGATGACGACATGTCCGGCGTAGCTTCCGTCGACGGCGACATGCACCACGGTACCCACATGTCCCTGACATTTCACGCAGCTGTGCACCTCGGCACCCACCTTGCGCATCATCTTCTCATTGCCCACGCAGACGCGGTGTCCGTTGACCATGGCCTGCACGCCATAGCCCGCCACTTCCTCGATGTCCTCGACGCGGCAGTCGTCGTGCTCGTCGGGGTAGGCCTGGCGCAGCGCCGCGGCGATGGGGTGGGTGGAAAAACGCTCCACGTGGGCGGCGAGATGGAGCAGTTCGTTGGCATCCATCTGGTCAGGATGCACGGCATCAACGGCGAAGACACCCTTGGTCAGCGTGCCGGTCTTGTCGAAGACCACCGTAGAGCAGCGTGCCAGCACATCCATATAGTTGCCACCCTTGATGAGGATGCCTTTGCGCGAAGCACCGCCGATGCCGCCGAAGAACGTCAGCGGCACCGAGATGACCAGGGCGCACGGACAGCTGACCACCAAAAACGTCAGCGCACGATAGAGCCATGTGCCGAAGGCGTCGGCATAGCTCGGAGCGAAGAAAGGCGGGATGAAGGCCAGGGCAAGTGCCATGAGCACTACGATGGGCGTGTAGACGTGGGCAAAACGGGTGATAAACGTCTCGCTCCGTGACTTGTTGGCACTGGCGTTCTCCACAAGGTCTACAATCTTCGAGGCTGTGGACTCGCCGAAACTCTTCGTGGTCTTGATGCGCAGCACACCGGAGATGTTGACACAGCCGGAGATGACCTCACCGCCAACGTCTACGCCGCGTGGTATGCTCTCGCCGGTGAGGGCTACAGTGTCGAGGCTGGAGCTGCCCTCAATGACGGTGCCGTCGAGCGGAATCTTCTCGCCGGGCTTCACCACGATGGTCTCGCCGACCTTCACGTCAGCGGGGGCTACGACGGTGACCTGGCCTCCGCGCTCTACGTTGGCGGTGTCGGGACGGATGTCCATGAGCTTCGTGATCGACTCGCGGCTGCGGTCCTCGGCATAGTCCTCAAAGAGTTCACCGACCTGGAAGAACAGCATCACAAAGACAGCTTCGGGAAACTGTGGTTCGGCGCCGGGTAGAAAGCCGATGAGCAGAGCGCCGATGGTGGCTACCGCCATGAGGAAGTCCTCGTCAAAAGGGTCGCCCTCGCGGATACCTTCCCATGCTTCGCCCAGCACATCGTAGCCTACGATGAGGTAGGGAACGAGGAAGACTGTCAGTTGTCCCCATACGGGCATCGTTATATTACGAGTCACGAGCCATGCAGCCAACAGAAGCACGGCAGACAGAATGATTCTCAGCAGTTTCTTGTTCATCGCTTTCTTCGTTTTATGTTTCTGGGTGCAAAGGTAAGAAGTTTGGCGTGCAACCGGGTTGCAAAGTGGAGGAAGAATCTAACAACGTCACCCAGCCTCACCCCCGTGCCCCTCTCCCAAGGAGAGGGGAGTAAAATGCTGCAAGGGACGAAAGACGGGCGTGAGTTGCTGATAGTTCGGCGAGGAGTGAAAGAGGGATGTGAGTTGCTGATAGTACTGCAAAAGGCGAAACAAGGGCGTGAGTTGCTGATAGTGCTGCAATGGACGAAAGAAATAAGACAAAACGAGGGCGTGAACAGTCAAAATCAATAAGTATTGTCGCTGATATTGATTTTCTTTCCATCTTTTTGCCTTTATGAATGACAATGTAAGAGATAAAAACGTATATTTGCAAGCAAGAAAGGGCATGGAAAGACCGTGCTGAGGTTAACCAGTAAACGGAGGTACGATGAAAGGCAAAGGCTATATCTATAATCATAACGACAGGCTGGTGATGATCTTTCTGCTGTCACTGGCCCTGGTAGGTATGCTTCTGATAATCTTTGTGGGCGGCGACGGCTCGACGATGACGCCAGGTGAAGACGCAACAGCTTTGGCGACAAAAGATCGGAAAGGCAATCTGACCTATGCTCAGCCCGTGGCTCATCATGCTCTCTTCGCCTTCGACCCGAACACAGCCGACAGCACCGAGCTGCTGAGACTGGGACTGCAACCCTGGCAGGTGCGCAGCATCTATAAATATCGGGCGGCAGGCGGCGTCTACAGCAGGAAGGAAGACTTCGCACGACTCTACGGATTGACAAAGAAACAATATGAGGAACTGGCACCCTACATCCGTATCTGTAGTGACTATCAGCCGGCGGCAGACTATTACGGATACGAAAGGCGAGGATACAGCGGTGGGTCGGCAAGGACGATAAGCGCTGAAAGTGATACCACACGGCACTATGACTATCCTCATAAACTCAGCGCGACAGAACACGTGAACCTGAATCTTGCTGACACCAATATGCTGAAGCGTGTGCCAGGTATCGGCTCGTACTGGGCACGCCGCATCATCAACTATCGCGACCGCTTAGGCGGCTTTGTCTCACAAAACCAGTTGCTGGAGATTGACGGGGACTTCCCACAGAAAGCACTTCCCTATATGAAGATAGCCTTGGGCAATGTGCGTAAGATGAACGTGAACACGTTGACGCTGGGCGAGCTGAAACGCCATCCCTATATCAACTATTATCAGGCTAAGGCCATCGTGGACTACCGCAGGCTGCGGGGTCCTATTCATAGTCTGAATGATCTGAGGCTCTGCAAGGACTTCCCGCCGGACGAGATCAAGCGATTGGAACCTTATGTGACGTTTTAAGTGAAAAAAAGCAGTGTACCCATAGTTGGGCACACTGCTTGGCTTATGCTTATGCTTTTGCAGCGATGCACTCGATCTCGACGCGCGCGCTCTTCGGCAATGTCTTGATAGCGACAGCAGAGCGGGCAGGGTAGGGAGCCTGGAAGAACTCAGCATAGACGCTGTTCATGTCGGCGAAGTCAGCCATGTCAGCCAGGAAGACTGTTGTCTTCACCACGTCGGCCATGGTCAGTCCGGCTTCCTTCAGGATGTGTTGGATGTTAGTCAGGCTTTGACGGGTGAGCTCTTTGATGCCTCCTTGCGCAAACTCACCTGTAGCCGGGTCCACGGGGAGTTGTCCACTGACGAAAACGAAGTTTCCGGCTTGGATGGCCTGGCTGTAAGGGCCTATGGCTGCCGGAGCGTTGTTGGTTGCAATCTGTTTCATGATATGTTGTTATTAAAGTTGAACGATACACCTATTTATATATAGGACTTCTTGTTGCTGTCTTGTATGTTGCGTTTTACCTTTGTCTTACCGGTGATGCTGCTTGACGATGGCCAGCGAGAAGACGCTGATGTGTACATCGCCCGCTGTGGAGAGCTGGGAGGCCAGTGCCGTGGTGGTGGCTCCCGTGGTGACGACGTCGTCGACGATGAGCACATGACGGTGACGGATTGCGTCAGCGTTGATGAGCAGGAACGCGTCTTTCACGTTTTCAAAGCGTTGCGCTGTGCTCAGGCTGGTCTGACTCTTGGCAAATGTCGTGCGGCGCGCTACGTGAGTGAGAACGGGTACACCTGTGACCTCGCTGATGCCTTGCGCGATGATCTCGCTTTGGTTGTAGCCCCGTTGTCGCAGTCTTACCTTTGCCAACGGCACGGGTATGATCGCGGTGATGCCGTCGAGAAAGCCCGTTTGCAGCATTTGTCGCCCAGCCTCTTGTCCCAACCAGAGTCCCATCTCGGGACGGTTGTGGTACTTCAGGTCAAAGAGGAAGTTGCGGCGATCGTCATACATATAATAGAATAAGGAGGCGCCTCGCTCGAAGTTCCGTATCTTGCCATAGAGTCTGTCGACCATCAGATTGTCGTAAGGACGCTCCAGAAATCCCGTGTAGGGTAGTTCGAGCAGGCAGGACGAGCAGAGCTGAGGCTCGCTGAGAGACAGCCGACGTCCACAGATCGGGCAGAATCGCGGCATGACGAAGTCGAGCAGACGGTCAATCCAACTCGTCATCGCCGTCGAGATCTTTCTCGCTCACACTGTCGATGCACTGTCGGATGAGGTCGAGCGAATAGCCTCGTCCCATGCCAAACTTGATGAGCTTCATGCTACGCTCGTAGTCGCTGTCGGCCTTGATGGTCGGCCATTTGGCGCGGAGCAACGGACGCAGCTGTTCGAGATAGGCGCTGTCGGGCACACGGTCGAGCACGGGCGTATAGACATCTGCCGACACGCCTTTGGCGTAGAGCGCCTGCTCGATCTTGCGGCGTCCCCATTGGTTGAAGCGTATCTTGTCTTCGACGAAGGCCTCGGTATAGCGGCTGTCGTCGACATAATGGTTGGTCACGAGATAGTCGATGACCGTCTGCCGGTCTTCGGCGCTGATGCCCCACTGCCGCAGTTTCTTGTCCATCTCGCCCGTGCAGTGCTCGGCTTTGGCACAGAGGGCGGCGAGCTTTGCTGTGGCTCGCGCGGTTTCCTCGTTGATCATGGTCGGTTTCCTTTTATAGATTTTATAGAAGCTATAGAAGCGATAGAGACTATAGTATCTATAGAGACTATAGAATCTATAGAGATTATAGGCACTATCGATGCTATCAGCTTTATTGATGCTTTAGCTTATCCTTGCTTTCTTGCGGTCGCGAACCGCTGCTTGCCGTAGTCGTCTTCGTGGATTGTCACCGCTTCATAGCCCAAAGAGACCAGCAGGCTGCTGAGTGTCTCGGCATAGAGCGGGTTGATCTCGAAGCAGAGACGGCCATCGGGTCGCAGTCGTCGTAGCCCCAACTCAGCAATAGCACGGTAGAAGCGCAGTGGGTCGTCGTCGGGCACGAAGAGTGCTGTCGCCGGTTCATAGTCGAGCACATTGCGCGCCATCGTCGTGCGCTCCTTGTCAGCGATATAAGGCGGGTTGGAGACGATACAGTCGTAAAGGCTTTCTTCTTCACTTCCTTCTCCTTTTCTCGCTTCCGCAAAAACGTTTTCTTTTGCTTCCTCAGGCACGTTTCCTTTCGCTTCTGCAAGCACATCTTTTCTTGTCTCCGCCAGTACATCTTTTTGTCGGAAGAGCACCTGTGCACCCAGCAGCAAGGCATTGTCGCGTGCTTGTAGCAGGGCCTCGTTACTGATGTCCCAGGCTTCCGCCAGGGCTTGCGTGGCTTCCAAAGCAATGGTGATGGCGATGCAGCCCGACCCGGTGCCTATGTCGAGAACATGCGCACCGGTGGGCAGGCCGTCCAAGACCAGGCGGCACAAGCCTTCGGTCTCGGGGCGCGGGATGAGCACGCCGGGTGCCACACGGAACGAGCGACCAAAGAAGTCGGCCTCGCCAAGCACATACTGTACGGGCTCGCCGGCCTCCAGCCGCTGCCATATTTCATGCAGCTTTGTTTCGTCGTCTGCCGATAATTCACTAACTTTGCCACAGACAACGTCAGTGAGGCTGAAGCCAAAGGTCGTCTCCAACACCAGTCGGGTGATGGCCTGCGCCTCCTCTACGGCGTAGAGGGGCGTGAGCTGATGCCATAGTTGCTGATAAGTCATAGTGCAAAGATAATAAAAGAATAGCATTTCGGACTATGAACACAGAAGAAATCAACAGGGAAACAGATGAAAAATACATGCGGCGCTGTTTGGAACTCGCCGCCAACGGACGGCAGAATGCCAAGCCGAACCCTATGGTCGGTGCGGTGATTGTCAGCAGCGACGGCCGCATCATCGGTGAGGGCTATCATGTGCGCTGTGGTGAGGGACATGCTGAGGTCAACGCCTTCGCTTCCGTGAAGCCTGAGGACGAGGCGCTGCTGGGCGAGGCCACCATTTACGTATCGTTGGAACCTTGCAGTCACTGGGGCAAGACGCCGCCGTGTGCCGATCTGATCATCAGCAAACATGTGCGCCGTGTGGTCTGTGGATGCATCGATCCCTTTGCCAAAGTACAGGGACGTGGCGTGAAGAAGTTGCGCGACGCGGGCATTGAGGTCACCGTCGGCGTGTTGGAGCAGGAGTGTCTGGCGCTGAACAAGCGGTTCATTACGTTCAACACGCATCATCGTCCTTACATTCTGTTGAAATGGGCACAGTCTGCCGATGGTTTCATCAGCGGCGAGGGCGGACGACAAGTCGCTCTTTCGTCGCCGTTCACTCAGATGCTTGTACATAAGTTGCGGGCGGAGAACGACGCCATCCTTGTCGGTCGCCGTACATTCGATGGTGATCATCCTCAGCTCAACGTACGTCTGTGGGCCGGTCGCGATCCCGAGCGTCTCGTGCTGACTCATCATTGTGAGAGCATCCCTGAGGGCTTCCGGGCTTTCGACAGCATCGACAGCGTACTTGAATATCTATATTCCGAGGGCAAGCAAAGTCTGATTGTAGAAGGTGGCGCCCAGACTTTGCAGGCATTCCTCAACCGTGGGTTGTGGGACGAGATACGCGTGGAAACAGCACCCGTCACGCTCGCTGCCGGTGTGCGTACGCCACAGTTGCCCGAAGGAATAGAGCTGGAGAGTCAGCAAGACTACGACGGACAGATCATCCGAGTCTATAGAAAAGCAACTCAAAAAGTTTGAGTTTCCTGCTTATAAGTACTTTATGAGGGGATCGGGACGTTAACTTGACATCTATATAAGCACTTTATTAGCTTATTTAGCTTCAACGCGCCATCTTTGATGGCATAAAGAATATATACGAATATAACAAATATAGCGAATATATACAAGCCTCCTATCGCTTTTCTTTTATTGTAGTGAAGGTTAGGAGGGGAATTTTGTGATGCTCTCTCCCTCCCTTTTAGGGAGGGCAGGGAGGGTCTCTTACCACTTCAGCGCTCCGTATTTCTCCTTCGCCCAAAGTTGTACGGCATTGATCAAGTTTTGCCACACCACATAAGCGCAGGGCGCGATGGCTGCGTAGGGGTTGAGAAAGGTCAGTGTAAGCCAAATGCCTACCACCGTGTTCTTCTGTCCTAAGGCCTGTCCGGCGCTGATGCTGTCACCGTAGTGCGCGCCGACGAGCTTGCCCAATCCAAACTGGAAGACTGAGATGAACAGTGGGATGACGCACAGAGCTACCAGCGTGATGCCCGACACGGGGGCGTGGAGAATGCTCTGCATAGCCAGTCCCATGATGATGGAGAGGTTGAAGCTCCACAGATAGAAGCCGAGATTGCGGCGGTCGCGAATCCATTTGGCAACGTGAGGCAGGTAGCGTCGTGTGAGCAGAGCCAGGCACAGCGGTACGATGAGCACGATGAACACCCGCTTGAGTACCATCAGAAAGGCAAAGAGAAAACTGATGTCAGCACTCTTCTCCACCATTGGGAAGAAGAGCGGAATGATGATTGAGGTGACGCAGTTGGCGATAAGTATATACACGGTCATCGACTCAATGCTTCCACCAAGCTTTTCGGTGATCACCGGTGCGGCAGCTGCCGTGGGACAGATGAAGCAGATGAACATGCCTTCAAAGATCAACTTCCAGCCTGCCGAAGGCGCAATGGCTACCAGTGCGACGCAGATGGCGGACAGCGCGACACGGATGCCCTGCAAGATGAAATGCCACGTGCGGGGTCGCAACTCCTTTACTTGTATCTTGCAGAAGGTGACGTAGAGAATGAGAAAGATGACGTAGGGCAACAGCGCCACTAACTTGGGTCCCATGAAGTCGCCAATAGGTTCCAACACGGGTATCTCGGAGAAGAGCAGATAGACCAAGGAGCCCACGCACAGCGCGACCACCAGCGTCCACTGCTTCAAGAATGTCAAGAGTTTGTTCATACTAACGATTCCTTTCTTACCTTATTTATAGTTGATGTAAATCCATGTTGTTGATTTCATCAGAACTATGTCTTACTAAATGTTTTATTCTTCTTTCAGCCCCTGCACATAGTCGAAGAGCTTCTTATAGAACGGATGTTTCGTCATCGTGGCAGCATTGCCGAGGATGATGAGCTTCATGCGGGCACGGGTGATGGCTACGTTCATGCGGCGCAGGTCGCGGAGGAATCCGATCTGTCCGTCGTCGTTGGCACGCACCATGGAGATGAGGATGATGTCGCGCTCCTGCCCTTGGAAGCCGTCGACAGTGTTGACGGTGACGAGATGACGGAAGGGTTTGAAGAAAGCATCGCGCTTGATGAGTCCTCGCAGATACTGCACTTGTGCACGGTAGGGCGAGATGACGCCCACGTCGATCTGCTCGTCGAGGACACGCTGCTTGCCGATCTTGGTATAATAGTTGCGCAGCGTGTTGAGCGTGAGCAGCGCCTCGCCTTTGTTGACGCGGCCAAAGCTCTCACCGACAAACTGTTCACGGAAGTTGGGCTCGTCGGGGCCTACCTCCATTTCCGACGTGTCGATCCACTCCATTGGTATGTCGTAGTCGAGGATGCCACGGTGTGCGGTCTGCGGCGCGCTCTCCACCTTACCACCATAGAACCAGTCGGAGCTGAAGCGCATGATGGCGTCGTTCATGCGGTACTGCACTTGTAGGAGCGAGACACACTCGGGCTTGTTCTCCACGATACGCTCCATGAGCGTCTTGCCGAGTCCTGCTTTCATGGCGGCAATGCTCTTCACTGTGGGCGGCAGCTGACAATGGTCACCGGCAAGGATCACGCGTCCGGCACGTCGCATAGGTATCCAGCAGGCAGCCTCCAAAGCCTGTGCAGCCTCGTCGATGAACAGTGTGGAGAACTTCATGCCTTCAAGCAGACGGCTGGCCGAGCCGACAAGGGTAGACGCGATGACGCGCGCTTCACCGAAGAGCTCGGCGTTGATGTGAATCTCCAGTTCGGTAGCACGACTCTTCAGCCGCTCCAGCTTTTGATGATATTTCTCGTCGCGGCCGTGCTTGCTCTTGCGCAGTTCACGCATCGCCTTGCGGATAGCCCACAGCTGGGGATAGTCGGGATGGTCAGCAAAGCGACGTTCATAGGTGAAGCCAAGCATCTTGTCGTTGACACGTGACGGGTTGCCGATACGCAGCACATTGATGCCCCGGTCTATGAGTTTCTCGCAGATCCAGTCTACAGCCATGTTGCTCTGTGCGCAGACGAGCACCTGGCTCTCGCGCATAAGTGTCTCGTTGATGGCTTCGACGAGTGTTGTGGTCTTGCCAGTACCCGGAGGTCCGTGTACCACCATGACATCCTTAGCACAAAGTACCTCGTTGACAGCATGCTCCTGCGTGGCATTGAGCCAGGGAAAACGCATTGGACCGAAGTGGAAGCGCTGAGCCGGCACATGACTGTAGAAGAGATCACGCAGATAGGCGAGGCGTCCGCTCTTGGCGCGCATCACGCGGTCGAGGGCGTCGAACATCGTGCGGTAGCTGGTCTCGTCGAAAGAGAGCTGTACGCCCACGGGCGCTTCGCAACTCTGCACGTCGAGCGCATGACCTTCAGGGATGGTCACCACCATGCGGTCACCGTCGACATACGACACTGTGCCCGTGAAGCCGAAGAGCTTCGTCTTCATCTTGGCGGTAGCCCCTGCCTTGTCGTTGCTGTGGCTCTCCTCCATGCGGAAGAAGACCACGGGCTTGCCGTATTCGAAGTTGTGCTCAATGCCCTCGTCGGCAGTGCGGTAGACCTCCAACGCGAATTGGTTGAGCGAGTTGTAATAGCTCTTGCCCACGCGTATGGGATACCAGGCATCGCCACGCTTGACGCGGCGAGCCATGCCCATGGTGTCGGCTTGTTTGCGGAAAGCCTCGCGCTCGGTCTGGTACTCCAACTGCAACAGCAGCCGTTGTTGTTGCAGGGCTTGTATGGATGATGGTTGTGACATTGTATTGCAAAGATAGCGCAAACATGTGGAATGGCAAAGAAAACGACAATAAAAAATGGTGAGACGCGGTGAACATCACCAGCATCTCACCAGCACTTCATGCAAAGATCTTATAGAGCGACAATGTATATAGACTCAACTATCCAAAAGCCTCGCTCCTTCTGTCACAGGCAAGAGGTGGCAGGTGTGGAGGCTTTCTTCTTCGAGTCGCTTGGTCTTTGATGAATTTATGCTTGTACTCCTATCGGCTGATAGCCCTTTGAGACTAACATTAAATAGGAGATGGGAAGAATCAATAAGCGTAAGGAGGACTGCTCAAAAGGAGCAATCTTCTTACAAGAGTGGCGTATAATAAGATGTAGTATAGTCATGTCTTGCATATCTTGCCGGGAAAGCTGTGCTTCTCGGTGTGTTGCTGCAAGACGGGACGCAGTGATATTCTATTTAAAGGAGGAAGAGCCGTCCCACCACTTTCAGTCCCGTTTGAGGAAGACCGAATTGCAAATGTGGTGTAATCCCCCAACATACCAGACGATGAGTCTGTGCTTGGTATGCCTGCCTTGCAAAATTAGTGCATTTTGTCGAAACAATGCTGGTTTTGTGGTTAAAAGTAGTTAATGAGAGGGGGAAGGAGATGATCTGTACTACAAGAGAGGTAACACAACTTTATTAGGTTCCAATCTATATAAGTGTAGTGCGAGAAAATGGCTATTCTTCTATAAACTCTTTGAAAAATAGTCGAGGGGAGTATATCTTTATCTTTGAATCAGTATAGTCTTTGAAGTCTTTTGTGTTTATAGTGATAAGAATGTCGCAGTCTGCATATGAAGCAGATTGGAGTTGATAACTATCCTCAAGGTCAGTGAACTGTTCATCGCTGACACCTTTTAGCAACTCTTTGCTTCCAATGGATGATATCTGAAACTCGTCTATGATGCCGATTAAGAGTTCACGTAGCTTACCGGTTAATTGTGGACGAGTTAGACCTTGTTTATGTAAAAGCCTCTCTGATAAATAGGTGATGGTATAAAACGAGCCTACAGAGAGATACGGCTTAATGTCATGATTGTCTAACCAATCAAAGATGGAGCCTATCAAGTCAGCTTCATTTCTACTGTCAAGCATCTCCATAACGACATTAGTGTCAACAAAGACCTTCATAAGCCGTATTTCTTTTGTAGATATTCGTCCAGTAATTCTTTGTCAGACGCATGCTCCGATCCGCTTAGCACACCTTTGAAAGAAGAGAACCTTTGCTTCTTTGGGGTAGAGCCAGCTGTCATATTACTTACAACGAACTGGGCATAAATCGTTACCTGATGTGTCAGCTCGGACATATCAATCTTGCCGGGTGGCACATTCACATTGATATTTAATGTTGTCATTGCCATAATTGTAACCTTTCATTTCTTACTTGCAAATATAGTACAAAAGAATGAAAGGACAAAGAAAAACTTCTATTTTTCTGTTCTTTACAGTATGTAGACTATGTATCCTCCTTATTTATATAGGTGCTTTATTTTTGTATTCCACTCGTTTTCACTATCTATCATATAACAAACATCATTTAGCTTGCTTCTTTTAGCTTTTGCTCTAGTTTTTGTAGTGCTTTTTGAGCCCTGTCCCTTTTCTTGATTAACAGTTCTTTCTCTGTACAAC
>Ga0256404_1002415_pt1 | contig 41355 bp, 32 predicted proteins | sample RumenRJG_01DNA_FD_185990 | JGI IMG/M metagenome (GOLD analysis project Ga0256404, IMG submission 185990) | Bovine rumen microbial communities from Lethbridge, Alberta, Canada - RJG_01 | ecosystem: Host-associated > Mammals > Digestive system > Stomach > Rumen | place: Canada: Alberta | collected... | reverse complement strand
TTTTCATTACGATTTCGATGCTTGTCATCTGGATGAGTTCGTGTACGAGTCTCGATGAGGTGAACGAGCGAATCGACCAGTTGGAAAAGCGCGTGACGAACATCGAAGATGCTCTCGCAGCGCTGCAACGCGCCTATGCCGACGGAAAAATCATCTCGTCGGTGGACCCCATTACCGAAGGACAGGGAGGTTGGCTGGTGACATTCTCCGACCACTCTGCCATTGCCTTGATGAACGGGGTCGACGGTGAAAATGGTGCCGACGGAAAAGACGGAATCGATGGCAAGGATGGAACAGATGGAAAAGATGGAAAAGACGGGGTTGATGGAAAGGATGGAGCCGATGGAAAAGATGGAACTGATGGCAAGGACGGCACCGACGGAAAAGATGGGAAAGATGGGAAAGACGGAAAAGACGGAGTTGATGGCAAAAACGGCACTGACGGAAAGGACGGAATCGATGGTGTGACACCGCTCATCATGGTCGATCAAGACGGATATTACTGCGTTTCCTACGACAACGGAACAACCTACTCTCGACTCTTCGACAACAACGGCAACTACATTCAGGCCAGAGGAGAGAAAGGTGATCAGGGCGAACAGGGAGAACAAGGAGAACAAGGCATTTCGGTGCGAATCGACGTCAATGACGATGACTATTACGTGATTCAATTCTACCAGCCCGGACCGCCAGACCACATCATCGACGACCTCGTGACGCCCTACTCTTCCAACCCGAAAAACTTGATTCGAGGCATCGTCAAAGACGACCAACGCCACACCGTCACGCTGACGATGCAAAACGGCGATAGTTACACTTTCCTGACCGACTACACACTGCCCACCAGCATCGCCATCCTCACCACGCAGCCTCTGCGACTGGCCAAAGGCACCACGGCGACCTTCGAATTCCGCGTCAATCCTTCGTCGGCACTGTTCAACTACGATGTCGCGTCGGACGAATGTCAGATTTTCCTCGACCAAATCCATTCAGGCACACGCAGTTACATCACCAAGCCCGTCCACTGCCGACTGACCGACGTTTCGCAGGTTTATGACGAGCAAGGCGTATTGAAACAGGGACAATATCGCGCCACCATCGAAGACTTGGGCAAGAGCGAGACCTACGACGACCAACTCGCCCTCGTGCTCAGTCTGACAGACCAACTGGGAAAAGCCGTCGAGGTGTCGTCGTCGGCCTTCCGCGCCATCTATTCCAGCAATCTAATCACGAAATTTTCCTTCCTTTTGAAAGATAATTCGGGGAAAATCACCGACGATGTCGAAGTGATTCCGAACGGAAACAACATCATCATCCGCTCGCCCTACGTGCTGAGCACCTCGGGACTGATTCCGACATGGGTCACTAACGGTCAAAAGGTGTTTGTGGCAGGCGTGGAGCAGCAAAACGGCATCACACCGCAGAATTTCACGACTCCCATCGTCTATCAGGTCATCTCAGCCGATGGTGAGGTCAATTCCTACACCGTGACGGTCATCACGTCGGGACTGCCAGTCGTCAGCATCGACACCCCGAACCAACAGCCCATCGTCAGCAAAAGCGAATGGATTGCGGCGACGAACATCAGCATCACCATGCCCGACGGAAGTGTTTCCTACGAAGGCACCACGAGCATCAAAGGACGCGGAAACACCACGTGGAACGCCCCAAAAAAGCCATACGCACTGAAATTAGACCAAGGCGCAGCCATTTTCGACATGCCGAAAGACAAACGCTGGGTGCTGCTGGCCAACTGGTACGACCGCACCCTGCTGCGCAACGACGTGGCTTTTGAAGTGGCGCGACGCACTGGTCTGGAATGGACACCGCGAGGCCAATTCGTCGAACTGATTCTCAACGGACGATACATGGGCAACTACTACCTTTGCGAGAAAATCAGAATCGACAAAAACCGCCTGAACCTCAACAAGATGAAAGCCGAAGACACCGCTGGCGAAGCCATCACGGGTGGCTACATCATGGAACTCGACAACTACATGGACGAACTGCACACGTTCCGCTCGCCAGTCAGAAATCTGCCCTATATGTTCAAAGAGCCCGACGACGAACTCCTCGACGAGCCGAAAATCGCCTATATGCAGCAGTTCATCGCCGATTTGGAAGCCACACTCTACAAATCCGACTGGCTCGCACAACGCGACTACGCCGACATGCTCGACATCGACACCTTCATCGACTATTTCATCGTCTGCGAACTCATCCAAAACACCGAACCAACCACGCCCAAAAGCACCTATGTTTACAAAGACAAAAACGGAAAACTCAAGGCCGGACCACTTTGGGACAACGACTACGCCTCTTTCTCGACCTATTGGACCAATTCCGCGCCAATGCGTAACGCCGTCTATTACGGCCAACTACTGAAAGACCCCGTTTTCGTCGTCCGACTCAAGGAACGCTGGGCAGAATACAAGCCCAAAATGCAGACCATTCCTGCCTACATCAACGAACAGGCACAGAAAATCAAGTCGTCGGCCGAAATGAACGGCACGATGTGGCCCATCAACACCCGCGTGAACCTCGATGAAACGCTTCCCTACGACGATGCCGTCGCCTTCATCATCAAAAACTACAACACGAAACTGACATGGTTCGACAAATGGGTCGATGGTCTGTAATCGAAACCCGTCAGTCGGAATGACTACCTAAAAATCGGTAAAAATCATGGAAATTTGAAAAAAAATGAAAGAAATTTCCTTTATCTGAATTTTTATTCGTAACTTTGAACGCTCGAATGTACACCCGCGAGGCATTTTTTCCCTGAAAAAGCCGCAGCGACGGGTGTTTTCGGCTATGCAGACGAAGAAACAAAAACAATATATACATGCACTTCAAATGGAATTACGAACCACCTACACCGCAAGAACAGCAGACAGCTAAGGAACTGGGCGAGAAACTCGGCATCAGCGAGGTGCTCGCACAGCTGCTCATCCGCCGCGGCATCACCACGGAGAGTGCAGCCAAGAGATTCTTCCGACCGCAGTTGGCCGACCTCATCAACCCGTTTCTGATGAAGGACATGGACGTAGCGGTCGATAGGCTGAACGATGCCATCGGACGCAAAGAGCGCATACTGGTGTACGGTGACTACGACGTGGACGGCTGCACAGCCGTCGCACTGGTGTACAAATTTTTACGGCAGTTCTACTCGAACATCGACTACTACATTCCCGACCGCTACGACGAGGGCTATGGCGTGAGCCGAAAGGGAGTGGAATATGCCCACGACACGGGCGTGAAACTCGTCATCATCCTCGACTGTGGCATCAAGGCCATCAATGAAATCGCCTACGCCAAGTCGCTCGGCATCGACTTCATCATCTGCGACCACCACGTGCCCGACGAAACCATGCCCGAGGCCGTGGCAATCCTCAACCCGAAGCGACCCGACGACACCTATCCCTTCAAGCACCTGAGCGGTTGCGGCGTGGGCTTCAAATTTATGCAAGCCTTCGCCAAAAACAACGGATTCCCGTTCTCGCGACTCGTTCCGCTGCTCGAATTTTGCGCCGTGAGCATCGCCGCCGACATCGTTCCCGTCACCGACGAGAACCGCATTCTGGCCTTCCACGGACTCAAACAGCTCAACCAGTGTCCGAGCATCGGCCTGAAGGCGATTATCGACATCTGCGGACTGAGCGACCGCGAACTTTCGATGAGCGACATCGTCTTCAAAATCGGACCGCGCATCAATGCCTCGGGACGAATGGAAAACGGAAAGGAAACAGTCGATTTGCTTATCGAAAAAGACTTCCCGACGGCTTTCAACATGGCGAAGCACATCAACGAATACAACGAACAGCGCAAGGACATCGACAAGCAGATGACCGAAGAGGCCAACCAAATCGTTGAACGACTCGAAACGCAGAAACACCGCTCAAGCATCGTGCTCTACGACGAAGGCTGGAAAAAAGGCGTTATCGGCATCGTGGCCTCGCGACTGACGGAAATCTACTTCCGACCGACGGTCGTTCTGACGCGCGACGGCGAATTTGCGACGGGTTCGGCCCGCTCGGTGACAGGATTCGACGTCTATGCCGCCATCAAGAGTTGTCGCGACCTGCTCGTGAACTTCGGCGGCCACACCTATGCCGCAGGCCTCACCCTGCGCTGGGACGACATCCCGATCTTCCGCCAGCGCTTCCAGCAGTATGTCGATGAGCATATCGAGCCCGAACAAACCGAGGCCAACCTCGACATCGACGCGATTCTCGACTTCAAGGACATCAACAAGCGACTGCACAACGACCTGAAACGCTTCTCGCCCTTCGGTCCGGGCAACCAAAAACCGATGTTCTGCACCATCGGCGTCTATGACTACGGCACGAGCAAGGTCGTGGGTCGCGAACAGGAGCACATCAAACTCGAACTCGTTGATTCGAAGTCGAGCAACGTGGTCAATGGCATCGCTTTCGGACAGAGCGCGTCGGCCCGCTACATCAAGTCGAAACGCGCCTTCGACATCGCCTATACGCTCGAAGACAACATTTTCAAGCGCAGTCAGGTGCAATTGCAGATTGAAGACATCCGACCACGGGAAGAATGACGCGACTGAAGGATGGAAGAAGGAAAAAAGGACGCTTTTCAACTGACGCTGAAAGAATACTGGGGATACGACGATTTCCGGGGCATTCAGCGTGAGATTATCGAAAGCATCTACGCTGGCAACGACACGCTCGGACTAATGCCGACGGGCGGTGGAAAAAGTATTACATTCCAAGTTCCGGCGCTGATGATGGAGGGCGTTTGCATCGTCATCACGCCACTCATCGCCCTGATGAAAGACCAAGTGCAAAACCTACGTCAGCGCGGCATCCAAGCCTCGGCCATCTACAGCGGAATGTCGCACTCGGAAATCGTCACGACACTCGAAAACTGCATTTTCGGCGGTGTGAAAATCCTTTATATTTCACCCGAACGGCTCGCTTCCGAGATTTTTCAGGTCAAACTGCGGCGTATGCGCGTCAGTTTCATCACCGTCGATGAAGCCCACTGCATTTCGCAATGGGGCCACGACTTTCGTCCGTCGTACCTCGAAATCGCCCAAATCCGGAAACTAATTCGTCAACATTCATCGTCCCCATTTGGGGGGACTGAGGGGGGCGTTCCCATCCTCGCCCTCACCGCCACCGCCACGCCCCGCGTGATGCAAGACATTCAAGACCTTCTCACCATCGACCCCGACCGCAAGTTCAAGGTCTATAAAATGAGTTTTGAGCGGAAAAATCTGGCCTATATCGGGCGCGAAACCGCCGACAAACACGCCGAATTGCTGCATATTCTCAATGCCGTTCCTGGCTCGGCCATCGTCTATGTGCGCAGTCGCGCTCGCACGAAGGAAATCGCCGACCTCCTCAACCAACAACTATCACCCATCACCCATCACCCAACACCCATCACCCAACACCTATCACCCAACACCCATCACCCAACCATCGCCACCCACTACCACGCCGGCCTCGACCACAGCGTGCGCGACGAGCGACAAGAGCAGTGGCAACGCGGCGATGTGCGCGTGATGGTGGCCACCAACGCCTTCGGAATGGGCATCGACAAGGCCGACGTGCGCCTCGTCATCCACATCGACTTCCCCAGTTCGCTCGAAGCCTATTTCCAAGAGGCTGGACGAGCCGGACGCGACGGCAAAAAGGCCTACGCCGTGCTACTCTACAACAGCAGCGACGAGCGCAAACTCGAAAAGCGCATCAGCGACACTTTTCCCGAGAAAGACTATATAATTAAGGTGTATGAACACGTGGGAGCCTTATACCAGATGGCCATCGGCGACGGATTTGAAGTGACGAAAGCCTTCGACATCGACCATTTCTGCCGCACGTTTCACCATTTCCCCACGCAGGTAGATGCCGCCCTGAAACTGCTCGACCGCGCAGGCTATTTCCACTACGAAAACGAGCCCGACAACGCATCGCGACTGAAATTTCTTGTCGGGCGCGACGAACTCAATCGCTTGGAAGAGGTGACGCGCACCGAGGAGGCCGTCATCACGGCGCTACTGCGCAACTACGGCGGTCTGTTCACCGACTACACCTACATCGACCTGCAGCGCATCGCCCACGACGCTCACCTCACGCCCGACCAGACCTATCAAACGCTGAAATCGCTCACCGAACAGCACATCCTGCATTTCATTCCGCAACGCGCCATGCCCACCATCACCTACACGCAACGGCGCGAGGCGAGCGAGTACATCGTCATTCCGAAGAGCGTCTATGAAGAGCGGCGCGACCTTTTCGCCAAGCGAATCCGCGCCGTGTGGCTCTACGCCTCGAACACCGACACCTGCCGCTCGCGCCAGTTGCTGCGCTACTTCGACGAACGAAGCAGCCACGACTGCGGACAATGCGACGTGTGTCTCTCAGCAGCGAAAAATCCTGACTCACAAGGCATCATCAAGGCCAAAAAGAAGATTCGCGTTTTGCTCGACGACGGCCAGAAACACGCCGTCACCGAACTCGACCGCCTGCAACTTCCGACGGAAACGGTCCACGCCGCCCTTCGCCAATTGGTCAACGAAGAGCAAATCGTGGCCGACGGAAGTTTTATCCAAAAAAATGAGGGTGAAAACTACCCAAACTGAAGTTCACAACGGCAAACCTCGCTTTCGTCGCCATCGCCCTTGCTGATGCGGACGACAAAATCGTTGTCGGCAATTTTCTCTTGATAGAAATTCAATTTTTCACCGAGATGCGCCTCGGCCACGTAGGCAATGTCGAAACGGCGCAGCGGATGGGCCGAATACCAGTCGCTGTCCCAAAGATTGAGGATGTGTTCGATGTATTTCAGGCTGTTCACGTGGCCGTTCATGTCGATGTCGCCATATTGCGCGACGAGGGACTGCACGAGCCTAGCCTCGTCGGAAATTCTGACACGCGACGGCTTGGCAATCGGACATTCTTTTTCGGCCTCGACATAATTCTTCAACACACCGTCGTTCACCGAAAACAAATCGACGGGCTGTCGCGTCGCCACATCAATCATCGCCCACACCGAGCGGCCATAGCCATAGACTTTGGGCTCCTTACTACCCAACTCCTTACTCCTTACTACTCTAAAATTACGATTCGTAAAAAAGCGCATGGCACTCTCCACCCACGTTTCCACCGAAAAACGGTCGTAGGCACTCGGCATTTCCGTCATCTCCACCGCCAACCGCGACAGCACCCACGTTTTCCCGATGGAATTGAGGTAGAGCATACCGAAATTTCGCTCGTTCGAGTGGAAATCGGCCGCGTTAATCAGGTGGTTACCGAGATGACTCATGAAGAGCCGTCCCGCGAAATCGCAATGGAACGGCTCTGCCATGAAATCATATTTTCCAATTTTTTCAATCATTTTCAGTGGGTATTACTTCACATACACCACAGCCAGACGGTTCGAAGTCGTGCCCTGCACGCCCTTACCCGTAGCCTCATCGACGGCCACGCCGCGTGTCAGCAGGTACTGAGCCACTGCGTCGGCACGAGCCTGCGACAGTTTCTGGTTGAGTTCGGGATTGCCCTCGGGCGATGCTGTACCGACAATCTGCACGTGCTTGCCTGGCTGAATCACGGCCAGAGCCTTGCGAGCGTCGGCGGTGAGTTCAGACTTGCCCTGTGCGAAGGTCACGAACACGAGGTCCTCGACTTTCACTTCGCGCACAACGTCCTTGCCAGCCACTTCCTTGATGACTTCCACTTCCTTCACGATTTCCTTCGGCTTCTGGGCCAGTTCGCCACGCAGACGGTTGATTTCGGCGTTCAAAGCGTCGATTTCAGCCTGGTTGCGGAGTTGAGCCACGGTGAAGTTGTGCGTGCCGTTCGAGTTCTTGAACTTGTAGATGAAACCGGCGTTCAACTGCACGTAAGCCTTGTTGAGGTTGTATTGCATGGTGCTGTGGCCGAGGCTTGCCATCGGATATTCTCCGTCGTAAACTGCGTCGTTCAGACCCCACGTAATCGAGGGTTCCACATAGAACTGCCAAGCCTTCTTCTCGCCGAGGTTGAACACGAGGTCGATAGCGGCCTTCGAAGTCAGGTTGTTGCGATGGGCAATTTGCTTTTGACTAGGCGGCAAGTAAGTATTATAAAAATCATAATAATCAAAGAGGTGTTCTGGTGTTCCAAACAGATGTCCCCAGCCCAGTCCATACAGACCGACCACCTCGAAGCAGCGAGGCTCACCTTTGTAGCCGCCGAACCAGTTCGAGAAGTTCACCGTTCCGAGCAGGCTCGAATTCAGGAAACGCACAACCGTTCCCGTCGATTTGTAGGGTTTGTTCGAGAAGTAGGCGTTGCTCTCGACTGCCAAACCGAACACCGGTGTAAACCAGCGTCCGATGCGCAGGCCGGCATTCGGGTTCAGGCCCTTCAGCCAAGCGTGGCCCGTAGCCTTCGTTGCCACACCACCGTTGATACCCACATAAAAGTTGTCAAACGTTTTGCTCTCGGTCACAGTCTGTGCCTGAGCGCTCACTGCCATCGTTGCGACAGCGAAAAGTAACAGTAATTTTTTCATTTTTTCAATGTTTGGTTATTAAAAATCATATAAAATTCTCTATTTAAGCGCTGCAAAAGTAAGGCAAAAAACCGAAACTGCCAAAGATTTTTCCAAAAAATCGGCATTTTCAGGCCATTGCACCCACGACGAGCCACGTGATATAGGCGATGAACAGGGCGGAGAGCAGGGCTCCCTCCCATCGGGCGACGGTGTATTTCGTGAAGCAGAACAGCCACAGAAGCATCACCGAACCAGTCAGCATCGCGAAATCGACCCACGTGATGCCGCTGACCGTCATCGGACAGATCAGACCGGCACCGCCGACAATGAGCAGGATGTTCATCACGTTCGAGCCGAGCACGTTGCCGATGGCAATGCCACTGTTGCCTTTCTTCGCCGCCACGACGGTGGTAGCCAGTTCGGGCAGCGAAGTGCCGCCGGCCACAATCGTCAGTCCGATGACGGCCTCGCTCACGCCAAGTTGCTGGGCAATGTCGGTGGCACCATCGACGAAAATGTTCGACCCCGCCACCAAACAGGCCAGACCCAACAGCAGGAATCCCAACGCTTTCAGCAAGCTATATTGCTTTGTCGGAGCATCGTCAGAGGCGTTGTTTTCGGCTTTCGCATTGCGCAGCGTCAGCCACATAAACACCAAGAATCCGGCGAAGAGAATCGCGGCATCGACTCGCGAAACTTCGCCATCCATTAGCACCATTGCCGCCAAAGCCATCGACGCAACCACCGACAACGGAATGTCGCGCTTGACCGTCAGCGGCAGAATCGACATCGGAGCGACCATCGCCGCCATGCCGACAATCAGCATCGTGTTGAACACATTCGAGCCGACAACATTGCCGACCGCCAAATCGGCCGTACCCTTCAGGGCCGACACCAAACTCACACAAAACTCGGGTGCCGACGTGCCCAGAGCCACAATCGTCAACCCGATGACAAGCTGCGGAATTCTCATCCGCTCGGCCAGTGCCACAGCACCGTCGGTCAGCCTGTCGGCCCCCCAAAGTACCAGCGCAGCACCGCCAATAATCATCAATATTGAAACCATACGGCTGCAAAATTACACTTTTTCTCTTAAATCTTGAAAATCGCAGACCATAAATTTTGATATTCGTAAAGAATTTCGTAAATTTGCACGCTTTTTTGATAAACCAAGAACCAATATGTTTGAAAATCTCAGCGAAAGATTAGAACGATCTTTTAAAATACTGAAAGGTGAGGGAAAAATCACCGAGATCAACGTAGCCGAAACGCTCAAGGACGTGCGCCGAGCACTTCTCGACGCCGACGTGAACTACAAAGTGGCCAAATCGTTCACCGACACGGTGAAGGAGAAGGCGATGGGCATGAACGTGCTGACGGCCATCAAGCCCGGACAGCTGATGGTGAAACTCGTCCACGACGAACTGGCCGAATTGATGGGCGGCGAGACCTCTGAACTGAACCTGACGCAGAAGCCTGCCATCATCCTGATGTCGGGTTTGCAAGGCTCGGGTAAAACGACGTTCAGCGGCAAACTCGCCAATCTGCTCAAGACGAAGAAGCACCGCAAACCGCTGCTCGTGGCCTGCGACGTCTATCGTCCGGCTGCCATCCAGCAGTTGCACGTGGTCGGCGAGCAAATCGGCGTGCCCGTGTGGTCGGAGCCCGAGAGCAAAGACGTGGTTTCGATTGCCCGAAATGCCTTGCAGGAAGCCCGTGCGAAAGGCTACGACACGGTGATTGTCGATACGGCAGGTCGTCTGGCGGTCGATGAGGAGATGATGGACGAGATTGCACGTCTGAAAACCGCTCTTCAGCCCGACGAAACGCTGTTCGTGGTCGATTCGATGACGGGTCAGGACGCGGTGAACACCGCCAAGGAATTCAACGACCGCCTCGACTTCAACGGCGTGGTGCTGACGAAACTCGACGGCGACACACGCGGTGGTGCAGCCCTGTCGATTCGCACGGTGGTGACGAAGCCCATCAAATTCATCGGAACGGGCGAGAAAATGGAAGCCATCGACGTGTTCCATCCCTCGCGAATGGCCGACCGAATCCTCGGAATGGGCGACGTGGTTTCGCTTGTGGAACGCGCTCAGGAGCAGTTCGACGAGGAGGAAGCGCATCGTTTGGAGAAGAAAATCCGTAAAAACAAGTTCGACTTCAGCGATTTCTATGCCCAGATTCAGCAAATCAAGAAGATGGGCAACATCAAAGACCTCGCTTCGATGATTCCAGGCGTGGGCAAGCAGCTCAAGGATGTCGATATCGATGACAACGCCTTCAAAAACATCGAGGCCATCATCAATTCGATGACACCCTACGAGCGCGAGCACCCCGAAGCCATCAACCAGAGCCGCCGAATGCGCATCGCAAAGGGCTCGGGCACGAATATTCAAGAGGTGAATCGCCTGATGAAGCAGTTCGACCAAATGCGCAAGATGATGAAAATGGTGTCGGGCGGCGGAATGAGCGGTATGAAAGGTTTGATGAGGGGAATGCCGAAGTTTTAGGAGTTGAGGAGTAAGGAGTAATGGAGTTATGAAGTTAATTGACGGAAAAGCCACCGCCGCACAAATCAAGGCGGAAATATCGGAAAAAGTAGCGAAAATCGTTGCTGAGGGCGGAAAACGACCGCATTTGGCAGCCATTCTCGTCGGACACGACGGCGGTTCGGAGACATACGTAAAAAACAAGGTGCTGGCCTGCGAAGCCTGCGGTTTCGAGTCGTCGCTGATTCGTTTCGAGGACGATGTGACCGAGGAAAAGGTCTTGGAATGTGTCAAGAATCTGAATGAAGACCCCAATGTCGATGGATTCATCGTGCAGTTGCCGCTGCCGAAGCACATCGACGAACAGCGCGTCACCGAGGCCATCGACCCGAAAAAAGACGTCGATGGATTCCACCCCGTGAACGTCGGACGAATGGCGATTGGCCTGCCGGCCTTCATTTCGGCCACGCCGCTCGGCATCATGACACTGCTGCAACGCTACAACATTGAAACGAGCGGCAAGAAATGCGTCGTTCTCGGTCGGTCGAACATTGTCGGCAAGCCGATGGCACAACTGATGATGCAGAAAGAATGGGGCGACGCCACGGTGACCGTGTGCCACTCGCATTCAAAGACGCTGAAAGACGAATGTCGCGAGGCCGACATCATCATCGCCGCCATCGGACGACCCGAATTCGTCACTGCCGATATGGTGAAAGACGGTGCGGTGGTCATTGATGTGGGAACGACCCGCGTGCCCGACCCGACGGCGAAAAGCGGTTTCCGCCTCACGGGCGACGTGAAATTCGACGAGGTGGCACCGAAATGCTCGTTTATCACGCCCGTGCCAGGTGGTGTCGGTCCGATGACGATTTGTTCGTTGATGCTCAATACGCTTGCTGCTGCTTCGCAGCAAATTAACAATTAACAATTAACAATTAACAAATTGGAAAACAAGGAAATCAAAACTCCCCTCTCCGATGGGAGAGGGGTCGGGGGAGAGGCCGCCGTTTATTACCAACAAGGCAACGAGCACCGTCGTCGGGGCGACTGGCAGCAGGCGCTGAACTGCTATATGGAAGCCATCGCGCTCGACCCCGAAAGCCCCGCCGTCGAAGCCAAGAAAATGCTCGACGACATCCTGAATTTCTATCACAAAGACAGCTATAATCCATAGCCGTCATAAAAAATCGATAAAATTTTTGTCGATTCAAGAAAAAATGTCTAATTTTGCACGAACGCTAACCAAATCATTTATCATCCTTAAAAACTAAAAACATTATGGGAAAAATCAAAGGAGCCATCGTGGTGAACACGGACCGCTGCAAGGGATGCCAACTGTGCATCGTGGCGTGTCCGAAAAACGTCATTGCACTGGCTGACAAGAAAGTGAATGCGCACGGCTACCCCTATGTGGAGCCTGCGAATCCCGACGAGTGCATCGGTTGCGCCTCTTGCGCCATCGTCTGCCCCGACGGATGTATTACAGTTTACAAAAAACGAATGGAGGACTGACACATGGCAGAACAACGCGAAATTGTATTGATGAAAGGCAACGAAGCCATTGCGCACGCTGCCATTCGCTGCGGATGCGACGGATACTTCGGCTATCCGATTACGCCGCAGAGTGAAGTGATTGAGACTTTGGCCGAGCTGAAGCCTTGGGAAACGACGGGAATGGTCGTCCTGCAGGCCGAGAGCGAAGTCGCATCGATTAACATGATTTACGGCGGTGCAGGCGCAGGCAAGCGCGTGCTCACGTCGAGTTCGTCGCCGGGCGTGGCGCTGATGCAGGAAGGCATCGCCTACATGGCTGGTGCAGAACTGCCGGGCGTGTTTGTGAACGTGCAGCGCGGCGGTCCCGGACTGGGAACGATTCAGCCCTCGCAGAGCGACTATTTCCAAGCGACTCGCGGCGGTGGCAATGGCGACTACTACGTCATCACGCTCGCCCCGAACTCGGTGCAGGAAATGGCCGACTTCGTCGATTTGGCCTTTGAACTGGCCTTCAAATATCGCAATCCGGCGATGATTCTGTCGGACGGTGTCATCGGTCAGATGATGGAAAAGGTGGTTCTTCCGCCGCAAAAGCCCCGTCGCACCGAAGAGGAAGTGCTCAAAGAGTGTCCTTGGGCCTCGACCGGTCGTACGAAAAACCGTCAGCCCAACATCATCACCTCGCTCGAACTGACTTCGGAAGTGATGGAGAAGCGCAACCTGCATCTTCAGGAGAAATACCAGCAGATTCGCGACAACGAAGTGCGCTACGAAACCCAGCAGATGGACGGCGCAGAATACCTAATTGTGGCCTTCGGAAGTGCTGCCCGCATCGCCGAGAAAGCCATGGAGCAAGCCGCCGCGGAAGGTCTGAAGGTCGGACTGTTCCGTCCGATTACGCTGTGGCCGTTCCCCGAGAAGGAAATCGCCGCTGCCGCCAAAGGCAAGAAAGGCGTATTGGTCGTAGAAATCAATGCCGGACAGATGGTTGAAGATGTCCGTCTCTCTGTGAATGGCGCAGTGCCTGTAGCTCATTTCGGTCGCTTGGGCGGCATCGTCCCCGAGCCCGATGAAATCGTTAACGCCTTAAAAACGAAGTTCTAATGGAAAATCAAATCATCGCACCAGAAAATCTGGTATATCAGAAACCGACACTGATGAACGACGCCCCGATGCACTACTGTCCGGGCTGCTCGCACGGTGTGGTACACAAGCTCATCGCTGAAGTAATCGAAGAAATGGGCATGGAAGAGAAAACCATCGGCGTTTCGCCCGTCGGCTGCGCCGTGTTTGCCTATAAGTATCTTGACATCGACTGGCAGGAAGCCGCCCACGGACGCGCTCCCGCCGTTGCCACCGCCATCAAGCGCCTGTGGCCCGACCGCCTCGTGTTCAGTTATCAGGGCGACGGCGACATGGCCTGCATCGGCACCGCCGAGAGCATCCACGCGCTGAATCGCGGCGAAAACATCGCCATGATTTTCATCAACAACGCCATCTACGGCATGACCGGCGGACAAATGGCCCCGACGACGCTGCTCGGCCAGAAGACCTCGACCTGCCCCTACGGTCGCCAGCCCGACCTGCACGGCTATCCTCTGAACATCACCGACCTGGCCTCGCGCCTCGAAGGAACCTGCTACGTGACGCGCCAAAGCGTCGAGTCGGTGCCGTCGATTCGCAAGGCAAAGGCCGCCATTCGCAAGGCTTTCGAAAACTCGATGGCCGGCAAAGGCTCGTCGCTCGTCGAAATCGTTTCGACCTGCAACAGCGGTTGGAAACTCTCGCCCGTGAAAGCCAACGAATGGATGAAGGAGCACATGTTTGAAAAATATGAAAAAGGAGATTTAAAAGACACGACAGTATGAAAAAAGAAATTATAATTTCAGGTTTTGGCGGTCAGGGTGTGCTCTCGATGGGTAAGATTCTGGCCTACTCGGGTCTGATGGAAGACAAGGAAGTGACTTGGATGCCGGCCTACGGACCCGAACAGCGCGGCGGCACGGCCAACGTCACGGTGATTGTGAGCGACGACCGCATTTCGTCGCCGATTCTCAGCCAATATGACGTGGCCATCGTGCTTAACCAGCCCTCGCTTGAGAAGTTCTTGCCAAAGGTGAAGCCCGGCGGCATCCTCATCTACGACGGTTTCGGCATTGCCAATGCGCCGCAGCGCGACGACATCGAGGTCTATCGCATCGACGCGATGGACAAGGCCGCCGAGATGAAGAACTCGAAAGTTTTCAACATGATTGTCTTGGGCGGACTGTTGAAGGTTTGCCCCGTGGTGACGACAAACGGACTGGAAAAAGCCCTGTTCAAGTCGCTGCCCGAGCGCCATCACGGCTTGATTCCATTGAACATGGAAGCCGTTGGCGAAGGCATGAAAATCATTCAGAAAATCTAATTTAACCCTCTAAAACCCCACAAAATGTCACACAAGAGAATTTTCCTGCTGCTGATGACCCTTTGCGTTTGGGTCGCGAGTTCAGTTTCGTATGCAAAAGTCGAACACATCCTGCCCAGACCACAGCAAGTCACCATCAATTCGGGAAATCCTCTTGTGCTGACAGGGGAAATTCGCTTCACCTCGCAGCCGTCGGAGCGCATCGCAGCCGCATTTCGCAATTTCATGGACATGGAAGTGACGGAAAGTGCTTCGGCAGTGGCTGTCACGGTGAATGTCGGAAGGAACATCGCTGGTTCGTTCAACCATCAACTGCCCAATTTTCCGAACGAAGCCTATCGACTCGTCGTTGCGCCGAGCGGCATCACCATCGACGCCGTGACGGAAACGGGCGTGCTTCGCGCCGTTCAGACACTGGCGCAGATGGCCGAAGGCTACGACGGAACGCCCCAACTCGAATGTGTGACCATCACCGACTGGCCCGCGTTCAAACTGCGCGGTCTGATGCACGACATCGGCCGCAGTTTCATCTCGTTTGAAGAGTTGAAAAAGCAAATCAAACTGCTTGCCCGCTTCAAGGTGAACACGTTCCACTGGCATCTGACCGAGAACCAGGGTTGGCGTTTCGAAGTGAAAGCCTATCCGCAACTGACAAGTTCCTCGTCGATGACGCGTTTCAAAGGAAAATTCTATACGCAGGATCAGTGTCGCGAACTCGAAGAACTGGCCTATCAGTATGGCATCACCATCATTCCCGAAATCGATATGCCTGGCCACAGCGGAGCCTTCGAGCGTGCGATGGGACACTCGATGCAGACCGATCAGGGCGTTGAGGAACTGAAAAAGATTCTCACTGAGGTGGCACAAACCTTCACGCGTGCGCCGTATATCCACATTGGTGGCGACGAGGTGACCATCTCCTACCCCAATTTCCTGAAAATCATGGGCGACCACGTCCATTCGTTAGGAAAAAAGGTGATTTGTTGGAACAGACTCGTCAGCGGACCGCCCTCGTCAGCCTACTGCGACATGACGCAAATGTGGGCGACGAGCGGAAGAGCCGTGACAGGTATTCCCAACATCGACTGCCGCTACAACTACATCAACCACTTCGACGTGTTTGCCGACCTTGCAGGCATCTATCGCAGCAACATCTACTACGCGCAACGCGGAACCAGCGAGGTGGCGGGCACCATCACATCGGTTTGGAACGACCGCTACATCGTGAAAGAGAGCGACATCATGCTCGAAAACAACGTCTATGCCAGCGTTTTGGCCTCGGCTGAACGCGCTTGGATTGGCGGTGGAAAGCAGTATATCGAGGTCGGTGGCGCGATTTTGCCCAATTCGGGCGACGAATTCGACGAATTTGCCGACTGGGAGCGTCGTTTCCTCTTCCACAAGGCCCATTCGCTCAAGGACGAGCCGATTCCCTACGTGAAGCAGACGAACATTAAGTGGCAAATCACCGACGCCTTCCCCAACGGCGGCAACTCGGCCACAAAATTCCCGCCAGAGTCGCTCGGCACACAAGACAGCTATTCGTATCAGGGCAACACCTATTCCGTCGGTCGGGCAACGGGCGCAACCGTCTATCTGCGCCACGTTTGGGGAACCACCGTGCCGGCCTACTACCCCAATCCGCAACTCAACACGACGGCCTATGCGTGGACCTATGTCTATTCGCCCGTCGAGCAGCAGGCTGGGGCCATCATCGAGTTCCAAAACTACTCGCGTTCGGAGAAAGATGCCGTTCCTGACAACTATTCTTGGGACAAGAAAGGCTCTCGAATTTGGTTCAACGACACCGAAATCAAGGGTCCGCGATGGGATAATGCCGGTGTTTCCATCAACAACGAAACACCGCTGAAAAATGAGAACGCCGTGCGACGCAAACCCGTCGTCATCAACCTGAAACAAGGCTGGAACAAGGTGTTTATGAAATTGCCTTATGTCGCTGCTTCGGGCATTCGACTCAACAAGTGGATGTTCACCTTCGTCATCACCGACAAGGAAGGCAAAAACGCACTCGAAAACCTCGTTTATTCGCCCGACCAGATTCTTGACGACAATGCCAACGACGTTGCTACGCGCATCAGCGAAATCAACGGTTTTCTGGCAAAAGCCATCGGCACAGACCCTGGTTTTTACAGCGATGAACAGGCACAATCGCTTCGTTCGCTCGTCGAGCAAATCAAGGCGACTTTCAGCGACTTCCTTTCCAAAGAAGAGCGCAATCAGCAACTTCAACAACTGAACGAGGCTTTCGATTCGTTTCAAGCCAATGGTTTGATTTTTCCGAAAGCCAGTACCGACAGCGAAGAATACTGGTACAACTTTTGCTCGACACTGCGCGGAAGCCGCTACACGCAGAACAACGGCACTGGCAGCGGTTTGACGGGCAATGCCAACAACGACACGGGCGACAATGTGCTATGGAAATTTGTGCTTCGCAACGATGGCACCTACGACATCATCAACCGCGCCGACGGGTCGTATATCTCGCCCAACTCAGCGTATAACACGCAGATTTTAACTTCTGCCACACAGCCCTCGAAGGGTTGGACCATCAAGCCTTCGGGAACGCTCGGAATGTTGATTATCACTTGCGGCGACGTGCAACTCAACCAAACCAATCTCAGCGACAAAATCTACAACTGGAGCAACCAATCGACACTCGGCAACGACACCAAGGACGACGGATGTCAGTTCAGCATCCGTCCAGTTTATCCGCCTTCGGCTGACGACGCCACCGTTCGCGTCGCCGACACCAACGAAACAACTTCGCCATCGAACTACGGTTCGTGGGACAATACGCCGTGGACAAATGGTTGGACGAGTAACGACAAGAGCGGAAAGGCTGGTCTGCGCATCACGTCAGAAACGGCACAGTTCAATCAGGCTGTCGATTACTCGCGCTATGGTTTTTCCATCAAATCCTCGGGCATCGGTGCCACCGATGTCATCACCCTCACCGCACCCGAAGGCTACGTCATCACGGGCTATTCCATGCAGGTGCGCCTATGGACGGCACATGAGCCCTACACACTGACCAACGACTGGAACTCGGTTTCGCCTGTGACCAACAGTTGGAAGACTTTCGGAGCCTCCGACCTCCGCGTCGAATCAACTTCTTTCACCATCACTGCGTTGGGTAGCACCAACAACCGCTACCTTTGCATCAGCGATTTCACGGTGACGCTGAGTCCCAAGACGGCGTCGGGCATCGAGAACCTAGAAAACAAAAGAAACTCCGACGCAACGATGATTTTCGACCTGCAAGGCCGTAGGATTCACGGCGCTTCGCTTCCGAAAGGCATTTATATCCGCGACGGGAAAAAATTTGTCGTGAAATAATTGTTTTTTTAAATCGGAAGGTTTAAAAAACGACCAAAATCATTTAAAATTTTCGATTTCTCGCAAGACGCGAACGGCTTCGGTGGCGCTCAACACGTCGCCGACATTCATCGAACGGCGGTTTCCGACCTCGCGCATTTGGCAGCGGCGAAGGTTTTCCATCGCGTAGTCGATGAACTTTTGGAAAGTCGCGCCTTGGTAGTACGGGCTCTCAAGATTACTGACAAACTGGAGTTTCATCTGCCCTTGTCGCAGGGTGATTTTCTCGCATCCAAGCCGTTTTCCGATGCGACGAATGGCTACGACTTGCAGCAATTCCTCGCCTTCGACGGGGAGCGAACCGAAACGGTCAATGAGGTGCTGGCGATAGGTTTCCAGAGCGCGGTCGTCCTCGATGGAGTCGAGTTCGCGATAGAGAATCACGCGCTCCTGCGAGCCCGGCACGTAGTTGTCGGGGAAATACATCGCAAGGTCGCTCTCGAAGGTGCAGTCGGCGACGTAATCGGATGAAGGATGAGGGACGAGGGATGAAATATTGTCGTCGAAACCTTCATCTTTTATCCTTATTTCTTCATCCACAGGAGTCTCATTCCGCAACTCCGCCATCGCCTGCCGAATGATTTTCAGGTAGGTTTCGTAGCCCACATCCTCGATGAAACCGCTCTGTTCGGCACCGAGCAAGTTGCCTGCGCCTCGGATGTCGAGGTCTTGCATCGCAAGGTTGAAACCACTGCCCAAATCCGAGAAAACTTCGATGGCTTCGAGTCGGCGGCGAGCCTCGGGCGTGAGGGCCGATTTTGGCGGTGCGAGCAGGTAACAATAGGCTTTTCGGTTCGACCGCCCCACTCTTCCGCGCATCTGATGAAGGTCGGAAAGGCCGAATTTATGGGCATCGGCGATGATAATCGTGTTCGCATTCGGAATGTCGATGCCGTTTTCCACAATCGTCGTCGAGAGCAGCACGTCGTAGTCGTAGTTGATGAAGCCCATGATGACGTCTTCGAGTTCCTCGGGACGCATCTGACCGTGGCCGATGGCGATTCGGCAGTCGGGCACATAATTGAGAATCAAACGGCGGATTTCCTCGAGTTTCGAGATTCGGTTGTTCACGAAAAACACCTGTCCGTTGCGCGACATTTCGAAGCGGATGGCCTCGGCGATGTACTCGCCCTTGTAACTGCCCAGTTCGGTGTAAATCGGATAGCGATTGGGCGGCGCGGTGCGGATAATGCTCATGTCGCGGGCACCCATCAGCGAGAATTGCAGCGTGCGCGGAATGGGCGTGGCCGACATCGTGAGCGTATCGACCGAAGCCTTCAACTGACGCAGTTTTTCCTTCACCGACACGCCGAATTTCTGTTCTTCGTCGATGATGAGCAGGCCGAGGTCTTTCCATTCAACGCTTTTTCCAATGAGTTTATGGGTGCCGATGAGAATATCGATTTTTCCTTGTTTCAAATCTTCGAGGATTTCCCGTGTCTGCTTCGCCGAACGCGCTCGCGAAAGGTATTCAACGCGCACGGGAAGTCCTTCCAAACGGTCGCGGAAGGTCTGAAAATGCTGAAAAGCGAGCACCGTCGTCGGCACGAGTACGGCCACCTGTTTCGAGTCGCAGGCGGCCTTGAACGCGGCACGAATCGCCACCTCGGTCTTGCCGAAGCCCACGTCGCCGCAAACCAGCCTGTCCATCGGCTTTTGCGCTTCCATATCTGCCTTCACTTCCTGCGTGGCACGGAGTTGGTCGGGGGTGTCTTCATAGAGGAACGACGCCTCGAGTTCGTGCTGCAAAAACGAGTCGGGCGAATAGGCGAAACCCTTTTCTTTTTGCCGACGCGCATAGAGTTTGATGAGGTCGCGGGCGATGTCTTTGATGCGCTTTTTCGTGCGCTCCTTCATCCGTTCCCACGCGCCAGAGCCGAGAATTGACAGCCGAGGCGGTTCGCCTGTGTCGCTACGGCGATATTTACTGATTTTATAGAGCGAATGAATCGACACATCGAGCTTGTCGTTGTGCTGGAAAATCATTCGGATGACTTCTTGATAATGTTCGGTGTTCGGTGTTGGGTGTTGGGTGTTGATGGGAATGCGGACGAGCCCACCGAACTGCCCAATGCCGTAATCGACGTGGACGAGGTAGTCACCGATTTCCATTTCTTGCAATTCCTTCATCGTCAGTGCCATTTTTCCCGTCCGCGCCTTCTCGCTTTTGAGGTTGTATTTGTGGAATCGGTCGAAAATCTGGTGGTCGGTGAAGAAACACGCCTGCAAATCGTGGTCGATGAAACCATCGTGCAGCGTTTTATCGACGGCGATGAAAGTTCCGTCGTCGTTCCTCGTTCCTCGTTCCTCGGCCTGCATGATCTCCTTCAACCGCTGATGCTGCTTCTGACTGTCTGCCAAAATATAGAGCCGATAGCCCTGTTGCTGATAGTCGCCTACGGTCTGCCGAAGCAGGTCGATATTCTTGTGAAAAAGGGGCTGTGGCGAGGTACTGAAACGAATCGTCGTGCCAACATTCGTCGATTTCGAACCCTCGGAAGTCGCCATTGTGACGTGGCGAAAGCGTTTTTCAGCCGCTTTCAACTGCTTGAGCGTCATCATCTGCTCCTCGTCGTCGAGTTGGGCGATGCAGTCGCGCACATAGCCGAAATCGCGGGCAACAAGCACCGTGTTGTCAGGCAAAAAGTCGGGAAAAGGCACTTTCGCGCTCTTCATTTCCGAAAAATCGGGCACAATTTCTGCCGTCTGTCGGCGTTCTTTCGAGAGTTGGTCCTGTACCTCGAAAGTACGAATCGAATCAATCTCGTCACCGAAAAAATCTATGCGGAACGGCAGTTCGCACGAAAAAGAATAAATGTCGAGAATCGAGCCGCGCACGGCAAACTGTCCAGGCTCATAGACGTAATCGACCTCCTCGAATCCCAATTCGCGCAACTGATGTTCCAGTTCCACAATGTCAGCATTCTGCCCCGTTTCGAGTTTCACGATGCGATCGTCCACCGCGTCCTTCGACACGACCAACTCGGCCAGTGCTTCGGGATAAGTAACTATCAACAAACCTTTGTCAGCGCGAAGCCGTGTGATGACCTCCGTGCGCAGAATTTCGTTGGCGGCGTCGCGCTGTCCGTATTTCGCAGCACGACGATACGACGACGGGAAAAACAACACGTTGGAGCGCGTGGCCTTCTGCTTTACGAAAACCTGCGTCAGGTCATGAAAAAAATAACCTGCCTCGTCGTTATCAGACAAAATGAAGAGCATCGTTTTCCCGCCCTGTTTTTCAGCCGTTTTTTCAGCGATTGAAGCGAAAACGAGTGGAGCCGCCGAGCCCACGAGTCCCTGCAGGAAAACGTTTCCAGCCGATTCGTCTTCCAGTGCGCGTCGCAGCGCCCCAACCTGCGGCAGTGCTGCATAAAGTTTCGCCAAATCGTGTATTTCCATACGGGGTGAAAATGTCAACTGGCTGAAAGTTTCGGATACTTCCTAAACCAACCGTCCCAGCGCAGCCGCATCACGCCGAAGAAGGCTTCGCCGAAGATGCCGCCCGACATTTTCGAGGTGCCTTCGCGCCGATTGATGAAAATGACGGGGACTTCCTTGATTTTCGCGCCGATTTTATGGGCGGTGAACTTCATTTCTATCTGGAAACCATAGCCTTTGAAGCGAATTTTGTCGAGTTCCATCGTCTCGAGCACACGACGCTTGTAGCACTTGAAACCGGCGGTGGTGTCGTGAACTTTGAAACCTGTGATGAAACGCACGTATTTCGAGGCAAAATACGACATCAGCACGCGACCGATGGGCCAATTCACCACGTTCACGCCGCTGACATAGCGCGAGCCGATGGCGAGGTCGAAGCCTTCGTCGTGGCAGGCGGAATAGAGGCGCGGAAGGTCGGCGGGGTCGTGTGAAAAATCGGCATCCATCTCGAAAATGTAGTCGTAGTGGCGTTCCAAAGCCCAACGGAATCCTGCGATATAGGCCGTTCCAAGACCGAGTTTCCCCGAGCGTTCGACGAGAAACAGACGGTCGGAAAATTCCGTGTCCATCAGCCGTTTCACGATTTGCGCCGTGCCGTCGGGCGAGCCGTCGTCGATGACGAGAATGTGGAACGTGTGGGCAGGTGCTGGACTTGCGTCCAACGGCGCGGACTGCGCATTGGATTGACCGAGAGCGAGCACCGCACGAATGATTTTCTCGATGTTCTCTTTCTCGTTGTAGGTCGGGATGATGACAATGCTGTCGCTATTCATTTTGAAGGGAATTCAATCGGTGGAAATCGTGGTCACTTCGGGTTTGTTCTCAGGCTCTGTTTTCTTCGGTTCAGCCTTCACCTCGTGGCCTGCGCCAACGGGCTCGTCGGCAAAGGCGGCTTCGGGTAGCGGGTCGGTGATGACGGGCACGTCAGCCTTCTTTGTAGCCTGCTGTTTCGGTTTTTCTTCCTCTTTCTGATCGTCGGGAACAGCCGTACTCTTGCCCAAATCGACGATGTTCCGATTCTCTGTGTTCAGTCGGAAAAGTTTGTCGAGTTTGTCTTCGCGAACGGTGAGCATGATGTATTGCTCGTCTTGCGAAAGGCTGGCTTTGATGACCGAACCGTTGGTAATGCCCGGCACAGCCATCTCTTCCAACAGTTTGCTCTTGCCATTGAAGCAATAGAGAATGCCGCTGTTCAAATAGTAGAGGTCGGCGCGGTGGTCATTGGGAAATCGGGCAATGACGGTGCTACCCTTCGGCAACATTGACGTCAGGCTGTCGAAAGCCTCGCTCACGGGCAAATCGCGCCCGCTACCATAGTTTTTCGGGAAATGGCAGAAAGCCACGAGTCCCATCACCAGCATCACGGCTACAACAGCTACGATCCATCGATGTTCCTTCAGTTGATGCATCATTTGGGATGCCTCTTTTTTCAAATCTTTGTTCATAATTGTATTTTTTATTTTGATTTCTGTCGGCGAAATTACAATTTTTCTCCGACTTTTCAAAATAATTGCCGAAAAATCTTTAAAAAAATGCCTTGAAAACGAAAAAAAGGATTCCGCCAATGATGGCGGAATCCCTTTTTCAATTGATATTATCAGACATGAATCAATATCCTATGGTCTGTTTCAAATCCTTGTTGTTGGTCAGCGTGTTGGCATCGATGGGCCACAGCAGGCGGCTCTGTTCAGCCAGCGAGTACTTCGTGATGAACTCGCCACCGAGCAGGCGCAGGTCGTACCAGCGCTTGCCTTCGAAAATGAACTCGCGCAGACGCTCCTTCAGGATGGCTTCGAGTGCTCCGGCGTTGTCGGCGGCACAATAGATATTGTTCGTGTAAAGATCGCCGTTGTCATTGGGATAAGCCACCTCGCTCTTATGGGCAGCGAAGTATTCCTTGCCGTATGCACGCTCGCGCACGAGGTTGATCTCCGTCGTCGGATCCTGTCCGAGCAGGGCCTTAGCCTCGGCGATGAGCAGCAGGCAGTCGGAGTAGCGATAGAGCACGTCGTCATCGTAGAAGCTGATGGTAGAAGCTCCTTCAAGCATGGTGCCAGGATATTTGCTGGCAAAGCAGGCAAAATACTCCAACTTGTCGTCATTCTTTTTGAATACGCCTGTGATGTTGTCCTTGCGGGCATCGTCTTCGCGATAGAGCTTGTGGTAGAGGTCGCGCTTCAGACCGAGGCGCACCAGACCGTTGAGCTGGCTTCCGAATTTATTGCCGTTCTTGTCGAAATAGGTGGGCAAGTAAGCGTTCTGCGGAATCATGTTGCCGGAGTAGGTGCCGCCCATGAGCGTGTGGGCGTCGTCCTGACTGTTGTGCAGGCAGAAGATGATTTCCTTGTTCTTCTTGTTTTTGAATTCGAATACTTTGGCATAAGTGTCAACTAAGGAAACTTTTCCGCTTTTTTGGATGTTCTGCAAGGCTGTGAGCGCCGTGTTGTAGTCAGAATTGCCACCGCCCATCTGCCGTCCGCTCCAGAGATAGACTTCTCCCTTGAGCATCTCCGTGGCTAACGACGACCAGTATTGGCATCCTTGGGTGAATTCGTATTTCCCACCGAATGCCTTTTCAGAGGCTTCAATGTCGCTCTTGATGAGCTGCATGACCTCGGCGGCCGGCGATGCGGCTTTCGAGAGGTTGCTCAGGTCGAGCGTGCTTCCCGACGTGTAGTCGGTGTAGATGATCACGTCACCCCACGAGCGCAGCAGGTGGAAATAGAGATAGGCACGCATACCATAGGCCGAGCCGAGGAAGTAGTTCTTGTTGGCATCGTTGAGCATCGTCGTCTCTTCGGTCTTGGCAATCAGCAAGTTCAGCTGATTGATGACGCTGTACATACCCGCAAAATTGCTGATAACGGGATTGGCTGCGTTGAGGGTGTTGAACGGCAGCCGCTCAATGCCTTGGCTGGCCTCGCCTCCGAATGGCTCGTTGTTATAGAGGTTCGCGCGTGGCTCACCCAACAGGAAGATGTTACCCGTAAGGTTTCTGAACTGATAGATCACGCCTTTGTTAAATGCGTTGAACTGATCTGCAGTTTTCCAATAGTTGGCATCGGTGATGGAACTCGTCGGCTCCAGGTCGAGCGAGTCGCATCCTGCAAGGAAGAATGCTGCGATGCCTGCGATGAAATATCTTGAAATCTTTTTCATAAAACTTCTCTTATTTTGTTGTTAATATATGATTAATGTGTGAGTACGAGAGAATTTCATCAGAACGTGAGCGAGACTCCGAGCAACCAAGTCTTCGGCGTGGGATAGCGTCCCCAGTCGAGTCCCAGATAGTCGTTGTAGAGAGCAGGCTCGGGCGACACGCCAGAGTAGCCTGTGATGTAGAACAGGTTCTGACCCGTCAGGCTGATGGTTGCAGCTGTCAGGTGAGCCTTCTTGATGATGTTCTTCGGCAGATCGTAGCTCAGCGTGAGCTCGCGCAGTGCCAGGTAGTCGCCCTTCTCGTAGAATGCGGAACTCTGGTTGTTGGCACTGTAACTTGCATTGACGCTGCGGGTGATGTTCTTCTTGGCCAGCTGGTCGGCATAGTAGAATGCGGGCAGCGAAGCGTTGGTATTGGTTTCGCTCCACATATCCTTCACCTCTTCAATCAGGTTGAATGCACCCTGATACTGTCCGAGCACACGCGCCTTGTTGTCGTTGAAGATCGTGTGTCCGAGCTGGAAGTCGAAGCGTGCATAGAGCGAGAGGCCCTTGTAGCTGAGGGTCGATGAGAAACCGCCCATGATGTTCGGGAACATATTACCCACGATGTCCTGGTCGAGGTTGTTGATGATGCCGTCGCCGTTGTAGTCTTCCCAGCACACGTCACCGGGCTGAATGGGCTTCCAGCCAGCCTTGTCCTTGTATTGGTCGGCCAGTCCGGGACCGTAGAGGTTGGCGATTTCATCGATGCGATAGTTCGCCCACTGCTTCACGTCGTCCCAGTCTTTGAAAATGTGGTGCTGCTTGAATGCCACCAGTTCGCCGAGCTTGCCGCCTTCCTGACGACCACCCAGCCAACGGTTTTTGTAAACCCAGTTTCCTGCGGCATCCTTTGAGGCAGGGCCGTCGGCCACTTCGTAGCCGCCCACACGGTTGTTTTCAACGCCGTTGTAAGGCAGTTTCAGGATTTTGTTCGACACCGTGCTCAAGTTGGCAGTCACATCCCACTTCAGGCCGTTGTTGCGCTGGTTGATGATGTTGGCGCGCACCTCAACTTCAATACCCTGGTTGCGCAGGTTACCCAAGTTCGTGGTGATCTTGCTAAAGCCAGTGTAGTTCGGCAAGTCCAAATCGGTGAGCAGGTCTTTCGTCTCGCGGTTGTAGTAGTCGAAGATGACGGCCAGGCGGTTGTTCAGGAAACCGAGGTCGAGACCGATTTCAAACGACTTACTCTGCTCCCACTTCAAACCGGTATTCAGCAGTTCTTTGTTGTAAATGGCGGCTGCGCCCTCGTACTTGCCAGCCGATGTGTAGGCGCCATAGATGGTGTAGTTGCCCAATCCGTTCACGTTACCGTTCACACCGTAGCTGACGCGCGGCTTCACGTTCGACACCCACGAAGCGAGGCTTGAATTTTTGAAGAAATCTTCTTCCATCAAATTCCAACCGAACGAAATGCCCGGGAAGAAACCCCAGCGGTTGTCCTTCAGACGGGAAATTCCGTCGTAGCGGGCCACGAGCGAGAGCAGATAGCGCATTTTGTAGTTGTAGTTGATACGTCCGTACCACGACTTGATGCGATAACCCGTCCACGAAGAACTGATTGCTCTGTAGTCGGAACCAGCGTTCAGCGTGGGAACGTCGTCGGTGGGCGACTGCTGCGTCGTGGCGTTGAAGCCGAAGTCGCTGCGGTTGTAGTACTCCCATCCGAGCATTGCTTCCAAGTTGTGCGCATCGGCGAAGGTGTTGGTGTAGGTCAGCTGTCCGTTCACCTGAATCTGGGTGTAGCGGCTGATTTGTGCACTGGCTTCACGCACGGTGTTCAATTGTCCGGCAGCCCAGTTCTGCTGGGTGTAAGCCTTGTTGAACGACTCGTACTGATAATCATAGTGGTAGAGCGAGGTGTTGAACGAGAACACCAGTTGCTTCGGCAGGATGTCGAGGTCGAGTCCTGCGTTGTAGCTTGCGCGGCGTGTGCTGTTCGACCTGATGAAGACGCTCTGCCAGTAGAGCGGGTTACCGTCTGACGTTCCTACGCCTGGTGCCGGACTGCCGTCCTCGCGCCACGGATTCCACGTCGGACGCTGTGAGCGCGTGCGATACAGGATGTTGAACGCGTTCGTATAGAGCGACGGCATGGTGGTCCAAGAATAGGTTGCGCCACCTTTTACACGCAAGAACGGCAATACTTTGTAGCTTCCGTTGAGGGATCCCGTGAAGCGTTTCAGCGATGTTCCCTGCATGATACCGTCTTCCTTGTACCAGCCGAAGGTCGAAGAATAGGTTCCGCGGTCGTTGCCGCCGTCGAAGCTGATGTAGTGCTCCTGCGTCATAGCATTGTCGTCGAACACGGCATCGTCGAGTGTTCCGCTGTGGTCGTAGTAGATAATTTGCTTACCGGGGAACATCGGGTCGTCCATCACCTGCCAGCCCTCGTTCACGAGATGCTTGGTCTCGTCGGTGTAGTAGCGGCAGTCGTAGATGGCGTTGTTCGTACCGTAGCCCTGCTGGTTATCGACGGCATTGGCAACATTGGCCGACTCGACATAGCGTTTCCAACCCAGACGGTTGTAGTAGATGAAATCGTGGGCACCCACGTACTCGTAGCCCTTGCGAATCTTGTTCACACCAATCTTGAACTTGTAGTTCACGCTGGAATGGCCCTGCTTGCCACTCTTGGTCTCGATGAGGATGACACCGCCGTTGGCGCGGGAACCATAGATAGCGGTCGAAGCGGCATCCTTCAGAATCTGAACCGACTCGATGTCGTTCGGGTTGATTTCACCCAAATCCGGACGCACAATTCCGTCAACGATGATCAGCGCCGCGTTGTTGTCGCCCGTGATCGTTGCACCACCGCGCAACACAATGCTCGGCTGCGAACCCGGCTGACCCGAGTTGTTCACGACGCGCAGACCCGACACCGTACCCTGCAAAGCCTGTCCGACGTTGCTGAATGCAGCCGTCTTTAAAACTTTGTTGTCCATCTTCGAGATGGCTGTGGTCAGCGTGGCACGCTTCTGCTGTCCACCGTAACCCGTCACCACGACTTCGTCGATGGTCGTGTCGTCGTCGGCAAGCGTAATCTCGTAAAAGTTACTGGCTCCGACGGCGGTCGAATAAGTCTGGAAGCCAATGTAGCTGACTACCAGCGTACTGCCCGTTTGCACGCCTTTCAGCGTGAAACGGCCTTCAACGTCTGTTGCTGCGGCATTCTGCGTCCCCTGAATGGCGACCGTTGCGCCGATAACAGCTTCACCAGCTGCGTCTCTGACAAGGCCCGAAATGTCCTTTGTCTGTGCCCAAGCACCTATCGTACCTATGACACAAAAGAGCATTAGCAATAATTGTTTCTTCATACAATTTAATTTTTTAAGTTAGTTAATAAAAATTTAAGCCAATACTAAAAAGCATTACTTTGCTACAAAGATAGTTTAAAAAGTGTTACCCCCTTCCATAAAAATAGTTAATTTATATTAAGCTAAAGGAAATTTAACACTTTTGACCTGAAAAAATCTTTTCCTTATTATAAAAAATGGTTTAAAATGTTTCCATTTTCTACTTTTTATCATTGGTCGGGATTCTCCACGAAGCCTTGATATTCGGGTGTGAGGGCCGACATGATAAGTTCGTAACTGCGCTGTTCGACGTACTGAACGTTCTCCTGCCCCTGCCCGATGGGCGCGACGGGCGGATGAATCGTGAGGCTGAGCGGATGCCAGAAAACCCAGTAAATATCGCGCATCCGAGGCTTCACGTTGAACGAGCCGTTGATGGTGAGCGGCACGACGGGCAGTTGCAATTCGTCGGCCAACATAAATGCCCCGCGACGGAATTTTCCCATGTGACCCGTGAACGAGCGCGAACCTTCGGGGAAAACGACGAGCGACATTCCCTCGCGCAACGTGTTCCGCGCCTGTTCGTAACTCTCGCGGATGCGACTCGGTCCACGCTTATCGACGAAAATATGATGGGCGGCCTCGCAAGCCCTTCCGACAAAGGGAATCTGGCGAATCTGCCGCTTCATCATCCACTTGAAATTGCGACCGAGATAGCCGTAAATCAGGAAGATGTCGTAGGCTCCCTGATGGTTGCTCACGAAGACGTAGGACTGCCCTTTTTGCAAATTTTCGCGCCCCTCGACCTTGACGGGCAACAGCAGCACGCGAATCAGCACTTTTCCCCACCATCGAGGCGGATAATAGCCCCAGAAATGGCCGTCGCCGAGCGTGCAGCCGATGGTGACGGTCGTTGCTGTGAGAAGCGTGGCAATCAAACAGATGGGTGCTGCCACGAACAACTGGTAAATCCTATAAAATATCGTCAAAATCGTCTTCATATCTTTTACTTTTTTTTTCGTTTCACTCAAGGGAACTCCTTTTTTTACTTTTTTTTCGTTTCACTCAAGGGAACTCCTTTTTTACCTTTTTACCTTTAACGTAATGACCGCTATTTCCGGTGAAATGCCGAAGCGCAGGGGCAGCACGCCGCCGATGCCGCAAGTAACATACAGTTGCCGGTCGCCCTCGCGATAAAGGCCGTAGTCATAGTTTTTCGACAACTGCGTGGCGCGAAGTCCGAACAGCGACACCTGACCGCCGTGGGTGTGACCACTCAGCGTCAGCGACACCTGCGGCTGAATCCACTCCGTCTGCTGCCACGCAACTGGGTCGTGCTGCAAAAGGATGATGCAGTCGTCGTCGCGGACGCCTTCGAGGGCTTTCGCAAGGTCGTTTCGCTTTTTCATCTGCTTGCGCGTCTGGTCGTTTTCCACACCGGCGACGACAAGTCTCGCGCCCTGTTTTTCGAGGGTGAGATGCTCGTTGAGCAGCAGTTTCCAACCGAATTGCCGCTGCCGACTCACCATCTCGCGCTCGTTGGCGATTTTGATGGCTGGGTCGTCGTCGATATAGTCGCTGTAATCGTGGTTTCCAAGCACCGAGAAAACGCCGTCGGTGGCCCTCAACGAGCGCAACATTTCCTGCACGGGATAGAGTTCCTCGGGTCGTTGATTTTGCAGGTCGCCGACGAAGAAAATAGCGTCGGCCTGCTGTGCGTTGATGCTGTCGATGTCGCGTTGCAAGAGCGATTGGCGCCAGCCCGTGAACGAACCGACGTGGGCATCGGAAAACAAGACGATTCGATAGCCGTCGAACGCTTCGGGCAGGTCTTTCAGGGCGATTTCCAAGCGATTCACATTCAACCGACGCACACCGACGAAACTGCCGTAGAGCACGACGAAAACGATGAAAAATGCAAGAAAAAATCCCACGAGATTGCCCCAATTATAGCGCGAATGGCGGATTTTCCGCACGAATCTTCCCGCCAGCGAACACAATACATAAATGGCTTTCGGCGCGAAAATTAGGCCGAGCAGCATCAGATAGATGTTCATCACGGTCATTTCGTGGGGCACGAAGTCGCGCTCCATCGCCAACGCCACTGTCAGCACCATCATCGCCACCGTAGGCAGCCACCGCAACAGGCGCTGCCACATTTTCCGACGGCGCAGTTTGCGGCGGTCGAAATAGAGTTGCGGCAACAGCAGTACCAGTACGAGCAATATGACGATGCGGGCTATCATAATTCTTCTCCTCGATATTTTTCGTCAAATCGACCATTGTCATAGACAAAATGTCCATTGCAAATCGTCGTTTCCACGCGCCAGCGAAGCGAATCGCCCTCGAGCGGACTCCAACCGCATTTGCTTTGGATGATGTCGCGAGTCACTTTCCACGGCTCCACGCGCCGCACGATGGCGATGTCGGCCTTGAAATTCGGTCGCAAGTAACCGCGCTCAGCGATGTTGAAAAGTCCCGCAGGTGCGTGGCACATCAGTTCCACGACGCGCTCGATGCTCAAAACGCCCTCGTCGGCCAGTCCGAGCATCGCGGGCAGCGAGAATTGCACCATCGGCATTCCCGACGCGGCTCGCGCACAACCGCCTTGCTTCTGCGACAACAGATGCGGCGCGTGGTCGGTGGCGACGGTCGCGATTCGTCCGTCGGCGAGAGCGGCACGCAGGGCGGCGCGGTCGTCGGCGGTTTTGATGGCTGGATTGCACTTGATTCGGGTGCCTTTCGTAACGAAATCGTCCTGCGTGAACAGCAAATGTGCCACGCAAGCCTCGCCCGTCACGCCGTCGCCCAAAAGTTCGAGTTCGCGAGCGGTCGAGAGGTGGGCGATATGCAGTCGCGTACCGAAGCGTCGGGCAAGGCCGACCGCCAACGACGACGAAGCCAGGCAAGCCTCCTCGCTACGAATCAACGGATGGAACCGCACGTCGGGGTCGTCGCCGTAAATCGACTTGAAAACCTCCATATTGCGGTTGATGATGGTCGTGTCTTCGCAATGCGCCACGACGGGAAAATCGAGTTCGGCAGCCGTCTGAAAGACTTTTTCCAACGATTTTTCGCCATCGACGAGCATATTTCCCGTTGAAGAACCCATAAACAACTTGATTCCGGCGACACGACGGCGGTCGAGCCGCTGAAAATCGCCGAAATTATCGTTCGTTGCACCGAAAAAGAAGGAATAATTCACGTGGCTTTTCTCTTGCGCCAAGCGGAATTTCTCTTCCAAAGCCTCCACGGTGGTCGTCTGCGGCACGGTGTTCGGCATGTCGATATAGGATGTCACGCCACCGTAGGCTGCCGCACGGCTTTCGCTCTCGATGTCGGCTTTTTCGGTCAATCCGGGCTCGCGGAAATGCACGTGCGTATCGATGACGCCGGGCAAAACGAAACATCCCGCAGCATCGACTACTCGGTCGAAAATGCCACTGGGCGGCTCGTGACCCTCAAAAATGGCTGAAATGCGGTCGTTTTCAACGACGACAGAACCCTGAAACGCCCTGCCTTCGTTGACGATACGGCCATATTTGATCAGAGTCTTCATTTATCTTGCAGGCGAACCTAATTGATGCGGCGTTGGCGGCGGTGTCACGGGATTCGCTGCCGGCTGCGGCATTTCGCGCATTCCGTTCATAATTTCCTCGTTTTCGCGGGCTTTCTGGTAATAATCCCTGACGTAAGCGTCGTTTTTGAACTTCTGCGTCGCCTTGCTCATGATGTCTTCAATCCACGGTGTGAGTTGCGGGTAGATGTTGCCCTGCGTCAGCATCATAAACACGCCCGGACCGAGCACATTGTCGAAATTCTCGGTGACGAACGAGGTCACAAGGCTGTCTTCAAGGGCCGAAAGCCGCATCGCCTCGGCGTTGAGTTCGGCAACGACGCGATTCATGTCGCTGCCGTCCATGATGGCTTGGTCGTGGCGGTGGACGAGTTCCGACTGCTCGTTGCGCAACTGGTTCCACTTGTTGAAGAATCTGAAAAGTTCGTCGTTCAGGGGCGTTCCGCTGACCGTCTGCTGTGTGTTGTTGATCAAAATGCTGATTTCACCGCTTTCCAAGACCAGCGGCAGCACGCTCTCGTCGTCCATGAAAATGCTTGCGATGCGCACCGAGTCGAACTGTCCCGAGAAATGAAACTGCCCGTGAACGACGTCGCACGAGTCGAGATTCTTGAAATCGTGTTCGTCGAGAACTTTCAAATAGAGCATCCTTCCGTCGAGCGTGGAAACGTTCGACGAGCCTTGAATGTTGTATGTGCTACCGCATGAAACGAGCGAAATAGCAGTCGCCAGCAGATAAAACAATTTCTTCATAAACCTTTTTTCGATTCGACGGCCAAAGTTAATATGTAATCTTGACGTGAAGAAATTTTTTTATGCAATTTAATTGAAATCGGCCTTGTTTTAGATTTTTTTTGATTTTCAACGGCCTTTTTCGCCATCTTCGCGTCCCATTTCGTTGCTGATGCGGAAGGTGGCATAGACTTCCAAAATGGCGGCGACGAGCAAAAGAACCACCCATTTGTTATAAACATATTCTATATAGGTGTAGTAGCCGTCGGAACCTCCGTTTCGGAACAGCGGCAGCAGAAAATGATGGCAGGTATCGACCATCAGGATGCCGGCGAGGACAAACAGCAGGTCGGCCACGTTCAGCATGTTTTTCAACCGTCGAACCACCGTGTTTCGGCCTTCGTAGAGTTGCATCGACTGAATCACGGCAAACATCACCGCACCCACGAGAAACACCCAACAGGCCACCTCGCGATGCCACATCAGCACGAAAGCCGTCGCGCCAACCACCATCAGCGCGCCGCCGACGAGAAACAAAAGACTTTGAAACGGTGTCAGAGTTTTCATCGCGATGGGGTTTTATTGTTCAGAAAAGACGAAAATATCTTCGTCGTCGGCCTTCATGAAATAACGCTCGCGGGCGATTTTCTCGATGGCCTTCGGGTCGCTGTTCAACTCCTTCAACTGCCGCACGTTCTCCTCGCTGATCGCCTCGTAGTGCTCAATTTCGTCCTGCAGACGGCTGATTTGCGTGTCGTACTGAATGCGCTTCAAAAAACTATTGTCGTCGATAACACCCACGATGAGAACGCCCACCACAATCACAATCAGGTATTTGTAGTGGCTCAGAAAGTTCCAAACTGCATGAAATTTGCTTGCCATATCATTAATCGTATTTAAATCGTTTAAATCGTTTCAAATCTTCTAAATCTTTTTTCCTGTTTTTCTTTTTTATCTTTCTGCCGATGAATTTTCCGACAAATACAAATATTACGACGACAACGATGACAAATAGACCTAATAAAAGTGCTACCTTTACTGGAATTCTGGAAGTGACAACTCCGTATCCCAACGCAATAACCAAGCAAATCATCAACGTTCCAAATTGAAAAACGCCGTAATCTAATTCGTCAATATATTTGAATATTTTTCGAAAGAAATTCATTTGTCATCGTTGTAAAATCATAACCGACTGCAAAGATAATGAAAAAAAATGATTCGCTGACGATGAAATCGGAACTTTTTTCGTAACTTTGCACAATAAACCCGAAAAATATGGAAGAATACATTGTTTCAGCACGCAAATACCGCCCGATGACCTTCGACAGTGTCGTCGGACAGCGCACGCTGACCACCACGCTGAAAAACGCCGTCGTCAGTGGGAAATTGGCGCACGCCTACTTGTTCTGCGGACCGCGTGGCGTCGGAAAAACAACCTGTGCACGCATTTTCGCGAAGGCCATCAACTGCCTCAAACCGACTGCCGAGGGCGAGGCCTGCAACGAATGTGAGTCGTGTCAGGCGTTCAACGAACAGCGGTCGTACAACATTTTCGAACTCGACGCCGCGTCGAACAACTCGGTGGAAAACATCAAGTCGCTGATGGAACAGACGCGCATCCCGCCGCAGGTCGGAAAATACAAGGTTTTCATCATTGACGAGGTGCACATGCTCTCGACGCAGGCTTTCAACGCTTTCCTCAAAACGCTCGAAGAACCGCCTGCACACGTCATTTTCATCCTCGCCACGACGGAAAAGCACAAAATTCTGCCGACGATTATCTCGCGCTGCCAAATCTACGATTTCGAGCGCATGAGCGTCGAGGACACGATTCAGCACCTGAAGGAAGTGGCGCAGAAAGAAGGCATCGAGGCCGAGGACGAGGCACTTGCCGTCATTGCCGAGAAAGCCGACGGCGGTATGCGCGACGCACTGTCGATTTTCGACCAGACGGTTTCGTTCTGCCAAGGGAAAATCACTTACGACAAGGTCATCGAAGACCTCAACGTGCTCGATGCCGACAACTATTTCCGCATCATCGACCTTGCGCTTGAAAACAAGGTGCCCGACATCATGCTGCTGCTCAACCAGATTATTTCGCGCGGTTTCGACGGCGGCAACCTCATCGGCGGACTCGCCGCCCACGTGCGCAATGTGCTGATGGCGAAAGACGCACAGACGCTGCCCCTGCTCGAAGTGAGCCAGCAACAGCGCGAGCGTTATCAGCAGCAGGCGCAACGATGCCCGATTCCCTTCTTATACAAGGCATTGCAGGTGATGAACCAATGCGACCAGGGCTATCGGCAGTCGTCGCACAAGCGGTTGCTCGTCGAACTGACGCTCATCCAAGTGGCGCAAATCACTCAGCCCGACGATGCAGAAGGCGCGGGGCGTAGCCCCAAGCGTTTAAAATCCCTGTTTCGGAAACTACTTGACAGCAATCGGCAACAGAAGGTGGCCTCGCAGGGTGGCACCGCCGGTCGCTCAACTCGCAAAACGGCTGCCGACAAACCGAAAGAGGCGGTCGCCGAGGAAACGCCTATGGCTGAAACGCCGAAAAATGAGGCGAAAAGATTGAAAATCGACAGTATCGGCCTGACGTTCAAATCGCTCAAAAAACAAGAGAAAACCACAAAAGAAGACGAGCCCGAAGTCGAAAACAAAGACGAAAAAGGACTTTTCACCCAAGAACAATTGCAAGCGGAATGGCGGGCCATGTGCGACCGAATGCCGAAAGAGATGATTGCCATGGCGCAGCGCATGAAAAACATGACGCCCAAACTGCTGACAGCCGATGCCGACGCGCCAGTCATCGACATTGCGGTCGATAACAACATTCTGCTCGACCAAATCAACTCGATTCAGAAACGAATCAAGGCGACGCTTGCGAAACGCCTGCAAAATGGCAATATCGAACTAAAAATTCGCCTTTCGGAAACGGGTGAAATCAAGCCCATTCTGACGAAACGACAGATTTTCGACCTCATCAGACGCAACAATCCAGCCATCGAAAAACTTCGAACGTCGCTCGAACTACAACTCAGTTAATTTTTGGGGTTCAAATCAGTCGGATGCCCATTTCGGCACACTCGCGACGCATCTCATCGGGCCAAATCGAAGCCTGAATCTCGCCGATGTGAGCCTTTTGGAGCAGCACCATGCAGAGTCGGCTCTGTCCGATGCCGCCACCGATGCACAAAGGCAGTCGGCCTGACAGCAATTGCTGATGGAAATAGAGTTGGGCACGCTCCTCCTGCCCTTTGATTTTCAATTGTCGCAGCAAAGCCTCCGCATCGACGCGAATACCCATCGACGACAACTCAAACGACCGCCCGAGCACGGGATACCAAATCAGAATATCGCCGTTCAAACCCTTGTGGCCGCCGTCGGTTTCGGTGCTCCAATCGTCGTAGTCGGCAGCGCGACCGTCGTGCGGCTCGCCATTCGACAATTTTCCGCCGATGCCAATGACAAACACCGCTCCATAGCGTTCGCAAATGGCGTCCTCGCGCTCCTTCGCCGTCTTGTCGGGATACATCTGCAACAAGTCCTCGGCATGAATGAAATGGATTTTCTTCGGCAAAAACGGCTTTAATTGCGGATACGACTCGCAGGCGAGATATTCCGTGCGCAGAATCGCCGCGTAGATGCGCTCCACCGTGTCCTTCAAGAACGACAACCGACGCTGTTCGGGCGTAATCACCGCCTCCCAGTCCCACTGATCGACGTAGAGCGAATGCAGATTGTCGAGTTCCTCGTCGGCGCGAATCGCGTTCATGTCGGTGTAGATGCCGTAGCCCGCCGCCACACCGTATTCCGCCAGCGACATCCGCTTCCATTTCGCCAGCGAGTGCACCACCTCAGCCTTTGCGCCGCCCATGTCCTTCACGGCAAACGCCACAGGCCGTTCCACGCCGTTCAGGTCGTCGTTCAAGCCCAGACCCTGAAGCACGAACAACGGTGCCGTCACGCGGCGCAGTCGCAGTTCCGTTGAAATATTCTGTTGGAAAAACTCCTTAATCAGTTTGATACCCTGCTCCGTCTGCCGCATGTCGAGCAGCGAAGTGTAGCCCGTTGGGCGAATCAATTTACTCATAGTTATCCTTGAATTTCTCTGCAAAGTTACAACATTCCGTCCATTCCACAACAAAAACGCCGCAATATTTTGCGAAATCAATAAAACTTTGTACCTTTGCATCCGATTTCATCGTACATCGGTCCCGTAGCTTAGCTGAATAGAGCGTCAGATTCCGGTTCTGAAGGTCTTGGGTTTGAATCCCAACGGGATCACAAAAGATTAAAAGCCTTGAAGAAGAAAGTTTACTTTCAATTCTTCGGGGCTTTTAATATTTTTGTAGGATGGCTGGCGCCAGCCTACAGGGATATTCAATCCCAACGGGAATCCCAAAAGGATATTTAATCTCCACCGTGACTTACCATCCTGGCGGCAGCACGATGTTCTCCACCCCATGACATTTTTCAAACAGCGGTGCAATTTCCTCGTCGGTGAAACCGGCGATGCCACAGCCGATGCGTGTCACGAGGAATGTCAAATCGTTGCGGCTCTTGGCAAACTCGATGAACTCGTCCACGTAGGGTCGAATGGTCTCCACGCCGCCCTGCATCGTGGGAATGCCGTAGCTCTGCCCCTGCAAACCGACACCCTGCCCCATCACTGCGCCAAACTTCCGATAGGCGATGTACGCTGCACCTCCGCCGTGCATTCCCTCCAGATTACTGCCAAAAACGAAAACCTCGTTCGGCTGCAACTCCGTAATAAACTTCGGAGTCGTCCTTTTTTGTAGGCCTTCGGCCTTTGTTTGTTCCATATTTTTCATTTGCAAAAATAATAAAAAATTGCTTTTTTAGATAAATCTTAAGACAACCCTACAATTTTTCCTTCAATATTATCCATTTGCCATCTTTACGGCCACCTTCACGGGAAAGAATGCCCAATTTCTTCAGTTTGGCGAGGTCTCTTTGAATGGTTCTCTCATCAACACGATCTTTTTCCGACATGACTTTTGCAGACAAATACGGATCAGCCACAAGCATCTCCACAAGAACTCTTTGACGGTCAGAAAGTTCTTTTACGACATCTTTTACGACATTCTGTGTCGTAAAAGACAAATTACTTATATTAGGCACTGGCAGCACCAGTTCTACCTCGTCAACATCCAGTTTGTTCAGCAGTTTCGGCTCACCCCAGTTAGTCTCTTTCCAAGCAGCTATAATCTTTGGGAATCCAGAGCCAACGTTTTCACCAAAGCCAATCATCCGAAGCATATTCTGAATTTTCGGATTGCGGGCCTTGGAGTTTCCGCCTTGATAGATTGTCTCCACAGGCAACTTCAGCAGTCCTGGATTACGGAAACAGAGACAATCATCATGTTTCTCTATTCTCAGAATACCAGCATCCGCCATTATATCGCAGTGGATAATGGCATTGGTAAAGGCCTCACGTACTGCCTCATGCTGAGGTGTATCATCGTTTCTCTTCCCTCCCTTTTCCAATTTGAATTCTTTCAACTATTAACATGTGGTTGGAATTCTTTTTTCATCATTTTATATAGACTTTTGGCTTCATTAATATACATTTCTGAGAATTGTATGTTAGGATACAATTCTTTTGCAATGTTAAATATTGTGGCCTTATGCTTTTCTGCGCATCTATAACCAAAAATAATTTCTTCTATTGTTGAATCATTCAGAGGAATTGCAATCCATTTCTTTTCATCATAGGGGTTGTAACTTATTAGTCGAATCTCGCTTTCGTCAGACCATACCACAGATTTTCGGCATATTGCCTCTGTGACATCAAATGCTTTCATCCCTTTTAAAGAAATATCAGGTTTATATATTATAGGATGAAGACGTAAAACGCTATATTTATACTCCTCATCTTCAAAATTCTCATAAGGCTTACTAGATTTTATAAATTCTTTAGAAAGCCTATACTTTACACTAAATCCTTTATGACTATCTGCGTAATGAGACCACATTTTTACATTATCCAAGAGTTTATCATCCGTTTCATAATTATCCGTATTTGCGACAAAACTTCTAATGCGATAATAATCAAAGGATTCCGAATAGCTATCATTATTATTTCTTTTATTACATATGCTATCTAAGTTTTTGCTTTTACTCCAATAAGACACTATGCTATCAAATGGATCATTCATTTCTGAAGGTGGTGAACAAGTTATAGTTTTATTTATTAAGTCCTCCATAAAATAAGCATTATATGAACGAAATGAGTATACTATAGCACTTTTTTTATTAATCAAACTTTCATGAGGTTTAACTTGTTGTATCCAGAAATGATACATCTTATATGCCTCCAATGATTTAGCATATTCTCCAACATTAGAATAAATATCTCCAGCAAGTAAATAGAATTTGTCAAGAGAAAGGGTACTATGTATAAACGCTATCAGTAACTTTTGTTCTGTGTATAAGGTACTTCTTAAGTTTATGAGATTCAGTTCTTGAACCAACTTGTCTAAAATATAGTAAGCCGCTTCATCCTTGTTAGAAAAATGTAAATCCTTTATTTCTAAGACTATTTTCTTTATTTCATTATCTGACAATTCCATAGTTAATACAATTATTTCATTGCTATTATAGCCTGCATCAAAGCATACACTTCTTCAGCCTTAGACTTGTCGCTACCATATTTCAAGGTCATTGTTGGTTTTTCAATCGACTTAACTCCTATCTTAACAATATACGAAGCAAGATTATAAAAATTATCTATGTAACTTGTTGATTCGGTTTTTGCCGTCATTGCTCCAACTACAGCTCCTGCAACACCAAGAGTCAAACCTCCAATAGCAGCTCGTCCTAACATGCTGCCAGTATTTGTCCTTGTTACTTGTATGGGAGGAATTTCCTTGTGATTTTCATCATACATTGCACAGCTAAGTATGTCGGCAAAGTTGTATTCTATTTTTTCGATGATTATTTTTTTAGACTTTTCAAATACGAATATTTCATTATAATTCATTATAAAGTCATCATTATAAAGATTATTGGATATAATGCGAGTTATAGGTCCAAACTTATCAACAAGCTGTTTCTTATATTCTTCATGCCTAATATCAATTTCTTTCTGTTTTTTCTCTCGCATCTGTTGCCTTACCAATTCCTTTTCCTTAAGTTCTTTTTTATGTTTAATCGAGGTTCTTATATAAAGGTAAATGATAAATGTTAAAAATATTGCAATAAGGGTGCCAATTGCAATTGTCTTAAGAGTCCTCATAGTTTCTTTATGCTTTAAATCATCTTTTATAAGGTTTCTCTCTTTGATATTCAATTCTGCAATTCTCCCATAATAGATTTCACAAGTAATATGAGGGTCATAATTGGAAAGCTGATGAACACTAAAAGATATTCTCGCATCATTCACTTTCCAATAAAATTCTACAGGTTGCTTTGATTCAATGCATGAGATTAGATATGCTGAATCAATTTTGATTTCGTTAGCATTGATTTGTTCCTTATGCTCATCGTCTGTATCTGCACGGAAATAATCACCTTTAAGAAGTGCACCAGAAAAGGGAACGCCATATTCCTTTTCAATCATTTTATAGAAATGTAGAGCCTCAATGTGGAATCGTTTGCTAGGAATTTCTCTACTTATCTCAAAACTATAAATTTTTCTGGTATTGGGTGTATATGATATAGATAATATGAACTGATCAGAAGCTCCATTCCCATAACATTTTACTTCATAACCACCATAAATGTCACTGCCATATATAGAGGTTTTTTCTTCAAAGAAAGAATAGCCTTTCTCTTGAAGAACAGACTTCAAAGAATCAATTATCAGTTCTTTGCCAAAATCTAAGAAAACAAGTGGATTTTCTTCACAGAAACAGTTAACGATTCCACAAGTAAAGAAAATTACTGTTAAAAAAATCTTCTTTTTCATTTTAGTGGTATTATGTAAATAGTAAAAATCGAACTTTCAAAAAATAGTCTAAACAAAAAAATCATTCAAATTGCAATAAAAGATTTTCAAGACTCGTATCGTCCATAATTAACACATCACGCTGACCGCCTGCACGATTGCCTCTAAATACTGGCGATCGATGTCGTCGAAAGTGGCGAGCTCCTTGCTGTCGATGTCGAGCACGGCCACCACCTCGCCGCCGCCCGAAAACACGGGCACGACGATTTCAGAGCGCGACAGGCTGCTGCAAGCGATATGGCCGGGAAACTGCTCCACGTCGGGCACGACAATGGTTTCGCGCCGTTGCCACGCCGTGCCGCAAACGCCACGACCGTAGCCGATATGCACACACGCCACAGGCCCCTGAAACGGCCCGAGAACGAGTTCGTCGCCCACCACACGATAAAAACCTGTCCAGAAGAATCCCATCGCCTCGTGGATGGCGGCACTGACATTCGCCATCACCGCCACCGCGTCGGTCTCGCCGTCAATCAAACTGCGAATCTGCTCGGTCAGCAGGCGGTATTTTTTTTCTTTTTCCATCATCTTGTTTGTAAAAAATGGTTTCGTTTGCAAAGATAGCGATTTTTTGAGAATAAAAAATAATTCGATGAAAATAATGACAAAGATTTTTGCAAATTCCGATGTTTTTCACTATCTTTGCAAATAAAATTTACCAAAATCGCTTTAAACTACTGGCAGAACGATGGAAAAGAGCAACTTCAACATGAATCGGCGTGAGTTTCTTAGGAAACTCGGTCTCGGAACGGGTTCAGCCCTCGCACTGATGGCGTTGGAACCGCTGAATGTATTGGCAAAGGACGAGAAAAACGGCT
>Ga0256404_1002414_pt1 | contig 41383 bp, 60 predicted proteins | sample RumenRJG_01DNA_FD_185990 | JGI IMG/M metagenome (GOLD analysis project Ga0256404, IMG submission 185990) | Bovine rumen microbial communities from Lethbridge, Alberta, Canada - RJG_01 | ecosystem: Host-associated > Mammals > Digestive system > Stomach > Rumen | place: Canada: Alberta | collected... | reverse complement strand
TCCAGTTGATCATTTTCCATTCCCTCTCTTTTTACGATCTCATCGATCCTCTTGTGCGCGGAGCTCACGCTCTGCTCAACTTTGACCAGCCGCGTCGTGATGTCCTGCATGTCCGACTTGAGCCCTCTCAGGTCCGACTTGATGTCTCCGGTGTCCTGCCGGATCGTCGACAAGCTCGTCTCGATCCGGGCCTGCTGCGCCGCGTCGCGTCTTGCATCCTCAAGCTGCTCTTTTACATCCGTCTGGCTTGCGTGCCCGGCGTTGAGTACGCCAAAGACAAGGCTGATTGTCACTGCAGCCAGTGATATCCATGTGCTAGGGTCTACTACTACCATGTTTTTATCCTCATTATTTAGATTTTTACGTAATTTATGCCTTGATCGTCAGCGTTCCCCATGCGCCCATGTTTATCCATACAGGGCCAGAAGATGAACGTGACTGCCCTTTATTAACCTGTGCATAAACGGTGCCTCTGCTGTTTCCTAAGCCGATACCGTTGCCCTCAGAAGAAACAGTCCAATCAACATTGGACTGTAGATTTATCGTTCCTCCGGGCAAGTCTCCGTAAGCTGTTTTGTCACCTGTAAGCTGTATAACAATAGTCTTTTTCTCAGCTCTCCCCGCGGCTAGACCCGCACTATAGCCCGCGTTATATCCGCCCTTATAGTTGGCGCTGGAAGAGTTGACCCTGTTATCAGCATCCTTTACGCCTTGGTTATATGCACCTGTTCGGTCTACATTAACGCTTGTGCACCAGCCATCCGTAATGTCAAAACTCTGATTTCCAGAGCCTCCGGCAGTAGATACCGACACCGTCCCGTTGCTCCCTGCAAGAGCTACACTTGCCGATGTAGTTTTACCGTTGCTGGCTTTAGCGGTAACTGTCCGTCCGGATGCGGAGGCGGAAACAGTTACGGATGCGACACCAGCAGAATTGCCTGCTGCATACTTTGCGTCAGCTAGAGTTTTGATGGCGTTTTTTACATCGCCCTGGGACTTACTGGCCGGTGTTGTCCCCTGGGCAGTAATGGCATTATAGATGCCGTCAACACCAGCCTGAAAATTTTGTTCAAGCGTGGACTTTGTGCTGTCGATCTTGGAATCCAGCGCTTTACACTTAGCCTGAGCTGTAGTGCCGTCATTCATATATACGCCATCTGCCCGAGTGATCGGGTAGACGTCTTTGCCGTCTGCATCCTGTAGTACGTTCAGGTATGCGCCCTTACTATTCTGTGCCATAACTCCTCCTTAGTAGACGTTCAGTGCTGTGCAGTCTACTGCGTGCGGTCCGATGATCGGGAGCTTACCAAACGATACCTCGACAGTACTGCTTCCGTTATACTCGTAGGTATCCCCGGCGACTGTGACCCTCATTGGGTAAGGGCAAGGCAGCGTGGATGCCTGCGTCATCACCTCAATCTTCTGAACGGCAGTCAATGCCCGGTTGAGCAGATCCCGGAACCCAGAAATATCGTCCGTGTCAGAGTAGGTATCTGTGTCGTACAGCTCCGACCTGGTATCCACGTAGAACTCAAACGAGGTGATCCGCTTGCCGTCTCCCATGATCGTAATGTCCATGGTGGAGCGTCCCGCGCTATTGGAGATCTGGTAGGGGATCGTATAGCGGATCTTGTTATCGTTTACCGTCTCGCCGTCCTTGTTTTTGGTGGTGAGGATTTCACAGTTCTGGGAGTCAACGATCGTGGCTCCGGCTGCAGTCTTTGCGGACAGGTATGCGGAGTTCGCACCGGACATGTCGAATTCCTTGCCGTTCTCCAGCAGGACAAAGGTAAGCACTCTGGTCCCGGTATCTCCCTTGCTGATGAGCAGCGTGTTCGATTTTGATGGCCGCGCCAGATCGACCGTAAATAGGTAATTTACTTCCAGACTCATAGTGTTTTCTCCTTAGGTGATATCGTACAAAAAACGGTGCCACGGATATAGGGCACCGTCTGTTCAATGGCTTTTGAGGTAGGCTGCTGGATCATCCAGCCACTGTCTGGATGTCGTCTCCTTTTGCTGCGTCCCCTCTTTAATCTCCTGGTCGTCGAGGTACTTGTACACTGCGGCAAGCCTGTTTTTGAGCTGTGATACCGAGGACGGGCTCTTCTGGTAGTCCGCAAGGTACTGAGCCTTAAAGGCACTTGTGATGTCGGTTTCAATCTGTTTGTAGGTCTTGCCTGCTTTTATGGCCTTGTCGATTTCCTTCTTGTAGTCTCCGGATCCTGTGCGGATCGTCTTGAAGACATCGCCCACGGAGGTCTTCTCTCCGGTCACAGGGTCGATGTTCTTATAGCCGTTCGCGTCCTTCTTGAGCTTTACATCGGTCCAGTTGCCGAGCTTTTCGTCGATGGCCTCCTCACTGAATCCTGCGCTCTTGAGCTGGGAGGTGAGCTTATCCTTCATCTCCTTCCGGGTAGCATCGTCTGCCGCCTGGTACTGCTTCTTGAACGAGCCAAGGATAGTCGTGAGCGCTTCGGACCTTGCCTGCTTCTCCACTGCGGCCTTCTCGATGTTTCCCTCCTTGATATCGTCGGCGTTATCTGCAAGCGCGTCTGCCGTCTTGCTGTCAACAATTCTGGATGCCAGGTCTCCGAGATCTCCATACTTGTATGCGTCGAGGATCTTCTCTTTCTGCGAAGGCATTGTGGTTTTCCAGTCTCCGCCGATGAGATCATGCACGCTCTGGATGTTGTTCAGCTTGTTTCTTACTGCTGTCACATCTCGTATCAGATTGGCGGCAGGAATTCCGATGATCTGAGATAAGGCCTTGATATCGGAGTAAAGGGCGCCATAGACCGTGCCTTTTCCCATGATTGCCTTTGCAGTGTTCTCCACGGCCTTGATCGCCGTATTGAGCGATGCGATATCCATGCGGCTGTCATCCGAGTATGTAGGCTCTCCCTTCGCCCACGAGATGAGTGACTGGATAGAGTTGGAAGCGTCCTTCAGGATCGGAACGAGGTTCAGGGGATTCAGGTCATCAAAGAAGTTGTCCTTGTAGACCCGGAGCATGAACTCTGCCACGTCTTCTCCGTCTTCCGGATCTTTGCGGATCCAGTCCACAGAGGACTGGGCAAGGGCTGTGAAGATCTGTGTCACGAGGTAGACCGCCGCGGCCTTCTTCATTCCCCATAGCACTTTGCCGGCAATCCATTTTCCGTTGGACTGCTGTACCGCATCCATGGCAGCCCGCAAGAACATGTTGTAGGACTTTGTAGGCTCTGCCATAAACGCGCTCTGGATTTGGTTCAAGGTATCCTTGCTCCGCATGAACTGAGAGCGCAGAATCGTCGCGTCTGTGACCTGTGTCCGCACGATGATCTCATCGAACCGGTCATTCACAGCATCCTCGAATGCCTTGCCGGATGTGGCCTTGCCTTCCTTCCGGAACTTGTCTCTCTGTTCCAGATAGGCTGCATTATAGATACGCCTCCAGGTGAAGTCATCGGCCTTCCCGGCAAGGGACATCGATGCGTTCCGGAGCTTTTCTACAGGGGTAGCTGCCCCGGTCAGTGTCTGCTTCATGGACTTATAGATGTAGCCGTCCACGTTGCCCTGCTTCTTCTCCCATGTCATATCGGAGGTGCGATCCTGCATCTCCATGGCATCCTTATTGAGAATCTGGCCCTCCATGAGGTACTTGGGAGAGATCACGTCAGCCGCCCGGAATATTGCCGTGGGCTGCTGCCGCACAACGCGAAGATTCCATCCGACCGCGGCGGCCTTGTAGTTGCTCGTAAGCCACCCGAGCGGATTGATGTAGCTGCTCCGCTCTCGGCCGTTGATGTCGGTGATGAAATTCGTGATGTACCGTACCCCTCCGTCGCCGTAAATCTTGGTAATGGCATCCTTTACCGTATCGTAGTTCTTGTACCCACCCCGCTCCACGACTTCCTTGTAGTTCAGCACTCGGAGAAGGTCAGCGAGTGGAGCGGCATAGCTGTGGTAGGTGGCCATGTCCGCGACGTGGTTTGTGTACACATCAAAAATGTCCTTAACCACGAGAGGATTGCTGGCGTTGGGAACAACTGCTTTTGTCATCCCCATGTTCTTGATGGCGTTTACTGCGGCCTGTGCAACATCAGCGTTCTTTGTGGAGAGTACCTTCTTGTCCACCGTGATCGGGTAGTAGTTCTCCTCGTTGAACTTCTTATACCCATACATCAGCATGGACGCTTCGTTCCCCCAGGAGGAGCACTCCTGCGCCATAAACTTCTGCATGGCATCCGCGACCTGCTTCTGTTGTGTTGTAAGATTGCTGTCCACGATAGCCTGGATCTCGGAGGCGGACAGGTATGCTCTGCCCTGCGTGACCTTTTTGTGGCGCTCATCGAGGAAGTTATCAATGGAGATGCCTCCCACTGTGTGGAGCATAGCCTGCTGCCGCTTTGCAAGCTCATACAGGCCCATGATCTGGCCGTAGGTCATACGGATGTTACCGTGTACAGTGATCGACTTTGTGGACCATTCCTGGAGCTGTTTCTGGCTCACGCCCTTCAGCGCGCCGGACTTGTAAACGCCGTGGTCTGTGCTCCCGTCCCCGATCATGTACTCCTGAGCGGTGCGGAGGTCTCGGCTCTTCATATTGTTAGCCTTAACAAACTCCTTGAAAACGGAGTCTCCACCCTTGCCCAGACCGTGGAACACGGTCTCCGGGGTAGCGTTGTCGAGTGATAAAAAATCGAGAAGTTTGTCCGTTCCGGGCCGATGGGACTGCCTGCCATGCACACTGTCTGCGTGATCCCGGATGGATTCATAGATTGCCTTCGGGCTCTGCGACTGTCTGAACAGCTCGTTCTCGTTGTTTACCGCATGCTGGATGTTCTGCAGGGCAAGGGAGATCGTGTGCAGCTCATCACTGCTCAGTGCGGCTACATTCCTGCTCGAGAGTGTCTTGAGGCGTTCATACAGATCCGGGTCGAGGAGCTGAGAGATATTCTCTGCCTCATCTTCCTTTGCTGCCTGCTCGTACAGATCGCGCACTCCCTGCATCTTCGCCCGGATGGTCGCGTTCTTGGAGGAGAGAGTGCCGTTATCCTCGAAGACATACCGATAGAACGCCTGGTATGCCTCGTTATAGGTGGAATATCCGCTCTCCGTGTAGTGCGCCTTCCCGTCCTTCTCGAAGGTACCGTCCCAGATACGGAGGCGGTACACTCCGCTCTTGTTATCGTACCGGATGTCGGGCCGGATCATGTTGATGGAGTCCAGGAACTCTGCTACAGCGGACTTGAACTCCTCCGGAATGTGTTTCTCGTCCGTGGGATGCATGAGCTGCTTGTACAGGCTGTCGTAGCTCTTGGTGATTTTCTCCAGTTCTGCATTGCGCGCCTGCTTCTCGCGGTAGTTCTTCCACTTCTCTGTGTTCTTGGCCTTGGTAAGCGCAAGCTGCTCCGCCTTGGAGTGGTACTGTGTCTTGAGTCTCGCTACGGTCTGTCGGTACTGCTGTGCCTGCCTCTCCAGTGCTGCCGCCCTCTGTTCTCTCATTCTCTGCATAAGTGCGGCCTTATCAGCGGACGCTTTCTCCTTGGCATTGAGGGTTGCCAGCTTTGCCTGGTCGGTCTTTGCATCGGAGGAAAGCGCCTGAGACCTGAGTTCCTTTGCCTGTGCCTCCAGGCTCTCTGCGGCGCTGGTTAAGCGCTTGACGTTCTCATCGTTGGAAAGGCCCTGTCCTTTGAAACTGCGGTTGGACTTTGCGATGTCCTTGCGAGCAGCGGAAAGTCTTGCCTGATAATCCTGGCTTGCTTTCTTTCTGCGCGCCTTGCCCTCGTCGATGATTCGGTCTCTGGCCGTCCGGATCCGCACGAGCGCCTGCCCCTGCGCGTCAGCCTCTGCAGCAGACAGATAGGACGTCATTACGGTATCGGCCATATCTTTTACAGCCTGCTGTGCGTCTTCCTCGTTGGAGAAGGCATACAGGGAGATAGGCTGCGCAGAGTCGATGGCATCCAACAGTTCCGTGAGCTGGTCCGTCTCGTTGGCTGATTCATCAAGATCCGCAATGCCTGCCTGCCGGAGCTGGTCCGCGATCTCACTGAACTGCTGGTCCAGCGTAGAAGGTGCGTTCTTGGATACTTTGAGCTCCGGATACTGCGCCTTCCATCCGCGGTAGTCATCACTCACCATGGCCATCTGGTCTGCAGTGAGATGGAACGGATGCGCGGCCATGATCTCCTTTACGTGACGGAGCTGGGTGTCGTCTGTCTGCTCGGATGCCTCCATCACAGGCCGGAGCACGTCGTCCATGATCCCCTCATAGTCAGAGGAACCCATGAATCCCTCGTGCGTCTTGGCATAGGAGAACACCTTGCGCAGGTTCTCGGCAAGAGTCTTGCTGTCGTAGCTGGACCCAAAGCTGTCAATGATCCCCTTGGCCGTTACCTTGAGATACTTGTCGTCTACATGCACATCAGAGAGGGCTTTCTCAGCTTCAGCCATGAGCTCGTGCCGGCGCTTTACGTCAGGATCGTCTGGGTTCTCCTCAGTACCCATAGTGGAGAAGAAGTCATCATCTCCGATGTCATTCAGAGAATGGCGGAGATCGGAGTATTCACTCGGGTGCTCTGTAGGTTTTTCCGTCTTATCTGTCTGTTCCTCGTTTGAAGCCAGGGAGTATGCTACTCCGCTCTTTGCACTCTCATCAACGCTGACGGCTTTAGAGTTCTCCACAGCCTTGTCCATCTCGTCAAGGATAATCTGCCGGATATGGCTTGCCCTATCCTCTGCCATCCGTGCCGTCCTCTGGGAAGTGCCAGAGAGATGCCCGGTCGTGATGAGGTTATGGAACGCCTCGCCGATGCGCTTGAAGTAGTCCGCGACATTCTGCAGGGCAGACTTGGGACTGCTGTCGTGCTTGTAGGTCCAGTCCGTGAACTGCTTGATGCCCTCATCCGTGGAGAACATGCCTGCGATAGAGTCGTTCACGGCCTCGCTCATGGCATCGTAGAAGGACTTGGTTCCCTCCACGGCCTGATATGCTCTCTGATACTTCTTTCCGATTGCGGCAACATTCTTGAGGCCGTCCGTATCTACGAGGTAGTCAGATACCAGCTTCTGGACGCTCTTGTAGCCTTCCGGATTGTACGCCTGCATGTACTCGCCCATGCCTTCATGGAACAGGGTATTGAGCACAGCGTCGGAGTTGTTGGTATTGATCATGACGCGGGACATCGCCCGGTCAAAGGTGCCGTTGATATTGCTCGGGGCGTCATCAGAGAGGTAGAAATCCACCCCCGTAGCCTTGGCCATGGCTTCAACGACAGGCATATAGGGAAGGGCTTCCTTGCTGTTCTTGCGGGAGTCAATCACGGATCCGGTGCCATATCGCGCCACAGACTGTCCGGAGCGCTTCACATTCTCAGAGATCTGCGCCTGTGCAGCCGCAGCCCCGGCATTGTAGATCTGCCGTGCAGTGTCAGCGTCAACCATGGCCGCAGACCCGCCGATGGCCTTGTAAGCCTCGTCGAAGTTTCTGCCTGCGCTTCCGCCAGCCTCCAGAGTTGAGAAGGTGGTATTCCATCTCCCCTCGCTCATCCCCTGAGGCGCGTCTTTGAGATACAGGTCTGCCAGCTCCTGCGTGGACTGCTGACTTGCACCGGCCACGCGGACACGTAAAGCCCGGTTCTGGATTGTATCGTTGAGGGAGTCGAGGCTGTAGTCCTTGCCGTCGATGGTTGCGTATGCCTCGGACTTCTGTGTGGCAGGATGGATCTGCACGTTGGAAAGATCCTGATTCTCCAGCACGCTGTTCGAGTTGAGCAGGATGTTGGCCTGTTTGCCCGCATTCTGTGCCATCCGGAGATCCATGGGGTCAGACTCCGAGATGTTGAGCGCATGGCCTTCCTTCGCGGCCTGATAAACCTCCTGCATGGTGGGGGAGGCCTCTGCCTTCTGGAAATCCTCTGCTGTCGCCTGTCCGTTCTGGATCATGCGTCCCTGGTACAGGTTGTAGTAAGCCTCGGAGATATCGCGTGCGGAGGCATCAGTGGACATATCGGCTTCACGCTTTGCGGCCACGAGCTCTTGCGCGGTCTGTGCGCTCTGCATCGCGGCATGGACATTCCCTGCGCCCATGTTATTGGACTTGCGCGCAAAGATCCGGTCCATGTTGTTCACTTTTTCCTGTGCAGACTCCCCAGAGTTGAGGGCCTCCTCGACCGTCTTTGCTCCCTCGGGGACAGTAAAGTGGACCTGATCGTCCGGAGTGACCTCCTGCTTTTCCTCGGAAGGCTTCCGGTTCTCGCTCTCGATTCCTTCCGCCTCATAGGCAGAGTTGTACAGTTTGGAGTACAGGGAGGAGCTCACCTTTTTCCCGGAGTCCATGCGGTCTGCGATATCGTTTGCCGCCTTGGCTGCGTCGTTGTAGTACTTCTGTGCGCCAGTATCGGTCATCCCCTCGGAGGCTTTCTTGTAGCTCTCCGCGGTGTTCCGGAAGTCCTCGGAGGTATACCCTGCGGTCTCGGTCTGTGCCTGCTGTGCGGTCTGCATGTTGTTCATGACATGCGCACCTCCGCCCAGCACGCCACCGGACAGAGCACCGGCCAGTGCATCCTGCAGAGTATCGGAGAGGAAGTCCACGTTGGCCTTCTTCTTCGCCTGCTTCTCGGTCATGCCCTGCTTCTGGTATGCAGACACAGCCTGCCTGTACTCGGAGTTCTTGCCATTAGCCGCGTCGTCGATCACGCGGTTCATGATATCGCCAGCGGCTTCCTCGGATCCCTCTACGCCTGCCTGCACGAGGATGTTGGAAAGGGTATTGCGCATGGCTGCTGCGCCCTTTTTCGTGAGGATGTCGGTGAAGGAATCCAGAGACCACGCCTCAGTCACCATCTCCGCAAGGCCCGCACCGACAGCTGCAGCCTGTGTTCCGGCGGCACTCTGTCCGCGCTCCTGGCCTTCTCTGATGCGGTCCGCATAAGCTCCAGCGCCAAAGGCAGAGGAGCCCACAAGATTGCTCAGCTTATCAACCACATAGGCAGCCTTCGTTCCGTTCCCAAGAATCTTTCCGGCGGCTCCGGAGACCTTGTTTGCGACAGGGCCCATGATCATGCCATTGACAAACGAGTCCCCGGCGGACTGCGCGGCATTGTACAGGAACTCTCCGGCCTTGCCGTAAGTCTTCCCCATATACGCAGAGTTTCCGGCTCTGTAAGCGTCCATGGCATTGTTCAGTTTGTTGCCGTAGACATTCTTTGAGGTTCCGGGGTCGGCAGACTTTGCCCCAAGCGAGTTGACGAAGGACCCAATGTTGGTAATCGGGGAGACCGCAGAAGACACGACAGCGGACGCGGCACGATTATAAAGGCCCCAGGCATCATTCCTGCCCGTGACCTGTTTGGCCTCGTCCTGCGTGTCCAGATAGTCCTTATAGCTCCTGTTGTAACCAAGATAGGAGTTCTTGTAGGTTTTGTCCGTGTCATCGGATCCGACGAACTTATTGATCTGCTCATCCGTGAGCCCTGCTGCCCGCATGGAGTTGCGCGCCTGTTCCACCTTCTGCTTTGCCGACACCACGTTGGCCCGGAGGGTAGCATTATCCTTCCGGTTGGATGTCAGACCGATGGAGGCATAGTTTGCCTCTGCATCCGCATCAGAAGCCCCGTTTTTGAGGTCAGACTGAGCCCCCTGGTACTCATCGTAGGCAGTCTGGTAGTTGTCTACAGCCTTGCGCTGTGCATCAGTCAGGGAGCCATACACGAGGTTGTGATACCGGTATGTCTCATAGGGGTTCAGCGTCGGAGCATTCTTGTCCTTGCTTGCCGCATCGATGGCGTTCTGGTATCTCTGCAGTTCAGCTTTGTCCGCATCGGATAGCTGTCCGGTCTGCCACCCGGTGGAGTCGTTTCGCCGGTTCGCTACCTGATAGGCGTACTGGTCCTCCGGAGAGGCATTCATCCGCGCCTGTGTGGCCGCGAAGACGTCCTGATCGGTCGCCTGCTTCTGCCCTGTCACAGGATTCACGAAGGGAGAAACGGAAGCAATAGCGTTCTGCAGGGCGTTGGGGACGTAGTTGTAGTTCTGCTGTGCCTGCTTGTACTGATCGGCATAGTAGTCCTCCATAGAGCCATTCTGGTCTTTGAACGGGTTGTATGCACCCTTCATGCTCGTCTGGGTCGTAGGATTGTCCCAGCTCATGAGGTTGTAGGCATTGCCCTCCCCATTCATGGAGAGCTCTTTCTTGGACTTGAGGGACTTTACCGCAGAGTCGTAAGCGGCCTGCAGGGAGGTATCAGCAGGGTTATCCTTGGCAAGGAAGGCCGTATCCTCGGAGTGCATGGACTGCTTCTGCGTGTCAATATAGCTGTCTCCGAAGTATGCCTTATACTTCTTGGAGCTATGTGAAGACCCGAGGATGTCGGAAAGCGTTTCGTGCGCAGCCTGTACCTGATCAGCGGTGACATGCTTTGCGGCCTCGTTGTAGTCGATGTATCCGGAGAAGTTGTCGTTGATCTGACCTCCGGACGTGACCTGATGGGTCTTCTTGTCAATGGCCTTCGGAGCAAAGTGCGCGGTGTTGTCGTTCTCATCGGAGATGCGCTCCTCAGAGTGCATGGCGTTCTTCTGCATGCGCAGATTGGCCGCCTGCCGTGCCGCCTCTGCCTGATCTGCCTTGCGCGCATCTTCCTGCGCCTTCAATCTTTCCTGTTGCTGCTTTCTGCGGCGCTCCTCGTCGTCATCAAACTTTGTCCCCATAGCTCTCCTTACTTTTTGTTATAACCGAAGTACTGTGCCTGCTGGATGATTCGTTTCCTGTCGGAGTCCTTGGTCTGCGCAGCATACAACGTATCGAAGTATTTCTGGATATCCTCCGGGCTCTTGCCTTCAAGCTGCTGCTCCATCTTCTGAAGCTGTGCGTCGGACATATAGCTCGGCGTCGATGATGCCACGGAAGAAGAGCTCTTGGAGGACTTGGAACTCCCGGATCCGGAGGAAATGGAGGAGCTGTTCGTGTTGCTCCACGCATTGGTGTTGGACAGGGAAGAGTTCCAATTATCCGTGTTGGACAAGGAGTTGGTTGCCTGCGCATTCTGTGCCGCCGTCGCCTGCTGGCTGATGGAATTGTTCCAGTTACTTGTGTTGCTCCAGTTACTGGTATTCGTATCGCTCGTGGTATGGCTGTGGCTGTTCGTGTCGCTCTCGCTCTTGCTCCAGTTATTGCTCTGGCTGTTGCTCCGGCTGGTGGACCAGTTCTGGGACTGCTCATTCCCGATAGTGTTGCTCCAGTTATTAGCCTTACTGTTGGAAGCGTTGCTCTGCTCGGCATTGCGCTCGTTCCAGTATTCCTGATTCCAGTACTGCCGGTTGCCAGCATAGTTCTGATAGTCGAAGTTCCGCTCATCCTGATACGCGGAGGTATCGTAAGCGCGGTTGTTCTGCCAGTCGGACATTGCATCCCGGTAGTTCTGGTAGTCGCGGTTGTACTGCTGACCGGCAAGGGAGTACAGGTTGTTGAGCCTGTTGCCCTCGTCTGTGTACTCCTGATATGCCTGATTACGCAGGGATGGTACCTGATTAGCAAGCTGCGTCAGATAGTTCTGATAGGTCTGCTGTGCGGCTGTCTGTGCATAGCTGGAGCTGTATCCTCCGGTCAGCTTTGCCGCCTGCCCCATAGTGTCCTGCATGGCCTGCTTGCCCTGCGTCTGGTACTGCTGCTTCAGCGCCTGATACATCGCATCGGCGTTCGGATTGTACGAAAACGCCTTGCGATTGAGAATCTGGCTGTACAGGCTGTCGAGCTGGTTTGTGTAGGACGAGGAAAAGGCCCCGGGCTTACTGTTTAGCGTGTCCTGCAGGCGCTTATACGTATCCTGTACCTGCTGAGATGGCACGTAGTCCTGCTGCCATCTCTCACGCTGTGCCTGTGTCTCATCAGATACCTGCCCAGACGACCACGACTTTCCTGTGGTCTGGCCAGTGCTCCCGCCCAGAGATGAGGACTGGGACTGAGACGCGCTGCCGCCCAGGGACGAGGACTGGGACTGCGACGTACTCCCGCCGATGGACGCACTGCTGGTATGGGACTGGGAATAGGTATCGCTCTCGGTATGAGAAGAGCTGCCGCCTACGGTGGAAGAGCCGCCAGACGAAGAGGAAGAACCTACTGTCTGGGAAGTGCTTGCTCCCTGAGAGGTGCTTGCCCCGTTTGTTGTGCTCCCTCCCTTTGTATAGGAGGATGTCGAGCTCCCGGATTTAGTTGAACTAGAAGATTTGCTGGATGCCATAATTTGCCTCCTATTCTGTGTTTATCGTACCGAGTGCCTACCATAATTTATAGGGCACCAAAAAGGAGGGCCGGTCTCCCGGTCCTCCCTGTTTAGATGATATCGAGGAGCTTCTTCTCCTCGGCCTCGATGCTTCTGTACTGTGCCAGTTCCTGAATCAGATCCACGCACAGCTTCGTGAGCTGTTCGATTGTACCCGACATTTCTATGAGCAGTTCAGGCGACTCCATCCCGAATCTCCTGCTTCTCCTCATCCGTGAGGTTCGGCCATCCCTCGAGAATCTCGTCGATTGTCTCCCCCGCGGCCATCCTGCGCTTTGCTACTCTGATCATGATCCGAATCTTCGCGCTCATGCTTCACCTCCCAATGCGTCGGCGACAGTCTCCTCGAGGTCAGAGATTCTCTGCTCGAGAGTTGCAGGCTTCTCTGTGCTTGCCTTCTTGGTCTCCCCGACAGGAACGTAGTTCAGGTACTCTCCCGGATTCTTCTTGACGGTATCCGGAGAAAGAACGGATGTAGCCTCGACGAATTCTGCGAAGTCATACTCGAATCCCCCAGACTCGTTTCCCCCTGTATCAGTCTCCGAGTACTCCTTGCCGTTCTCGCAGATCATATACCGAACGGAATCCCCCTCTGTGTACGCGGTCAGTTCAGGCTGTTTCCCGTCGAATCTTGCTTTTATCATATTGCGATACCACCTTTCTTGCAGAGCGTACTGCTCTGCTTGCTTGGTATTTATGATTGAATCTGTTGCTGTTTGTGTGTTTCACGAACATTCCGTAGTAGCTGACGAGTGCCCTGGCATTGACGATGTTTGGGCTCTTCTCAAACATCCGCTGTGCCCTCTTTGTTTTAACGTAGTTCCTGCGCCGCATTGTGATCCTGCCCCGATAGATCCGATACCCGAGCGCATCTATGTGTGCGTCCGGGTTCTTTGGCCCCAAATCAAGGAGCCTCCAGTCTGGTTTGATCGTAAGGCCCATGGCTTTAGCAAAAGGTAACAAGCCGTTCATCACCCTATGAAGTTCCTTGGCTGACGTTCCAAAGATATAGATATCGTCCAGGTTAATCATGACGTGCTTTACACAGTTTCGTTTCTTGCCGCGCCTCTCAACAAAGTACGTGCCCTCGATGTGATGATACAGGTCAGAGAGATACAGAGCGCACAGCCGGATGGAGAGATAGCTTCCGATCGGAAGGCCTTGGTCTGATGTACAGAGCAGGCAGTAAATCAGATATAGCAGATCGTCATTCTTCACGTGCCTTCTGAGCCACCGCATTATGTTTCTTTTACTGATGCTCGGATAGCACTTCTGCGCGTCCGCCTTTACGCCGTATCGGATCGACTCATCCTGTAGCCATCCCTGTATTACCTTGGCACCGTAGAGTGGTCCCTGGCCTTTCTTGCAGGCTATCTGATAATGACCGATTCTCCCGGCAATCTCGTCGAGCCCATCCGATGCGATGTAATCGTATATCTGCTCTTTGGTGTGCTCTATTGTGATGTGCCGGAGCTTGCCGTTTGAGTGGTCGTACCGGTCGGCATAACGGACAGGAGGGAGAGATACCCGCCTTTCTACGATCTCCGCCCGGAGCATATCTATCAGCTTTTCTTCGGAATGATCACACCATTCCAAGAGTTCTTTCACATCGCTTCGCTCGAAGGCCTTGCTGCCCTTCTGAGTAAAACACTCGTGTATTGCTTTCCGGATAAACTCTCTGTCCGTAATATCGGTATGATTGCATTTTCTCTTCATGCAAAATTTTCGATTAGTGCTGTGGTACGAGCGTTCGCTTTCCTACTAGCCCGCCTGCTTCCCAGCCACTTTGTGCATTCCGCACAGGCGCTCCGGGTACTGGCCGGAACGGCGCTTGTTATGAGCGCGCACGGTAACCTATTACTATTTACTTTTGCCTCTGCTGTTGAGGACTTTTAACACCATTGCAGCACCCGTAGTTCCAGTTCGCCCTAGAAAGCTCGTTCCTGCAATTGACATTCGCAAGGCCGAGGTTCGAACCGTTCCTCAGGTTGCCGACGGTATTACCGTACCCTTTGAGGGGAGATCCCCTCTGCCGGGCAGAGCCCGGCATTCACCCCCGGAAGCAGGGCGAACTAATCGCAGCACCCGTAGTGCCAGGACGCCCCAGAAAGCACGTTCCAGCAATGGACATGCGCAAGGCCGAGGTTCGAACCGTCCCACAGGTAGCCGACGGTATATCGCTCTCGCAGATCACCTTTGCTTCCGGATTGCGGTCCCCATACTCGGTCACCCGTTCCAAGCGCGTCAGACGATCCCACCGTGGAGGGACACATAAAGCCCCTGGTGTCCACGTCGATGTCTCCGCTCCAATAGTCTCCGGTTGCTCCGGGAATCTTACCAGCAAGCACGTAGCCTGTATGTGCGTTTGCTACATGCTTTGTTCCTCTCGGAGCAAAGTACTGGAGCCAATCCCCGTTTGCGTCCTTCTCCATAACGGCATTGGACTCAATAAAAGCCTGGCCCCACGCAAATTCTGTGCCCAGGATCCGGAAGGGATGTCTCCCATCAGCATTGGACAGATAGGAGCCATCGAGATGTCCGATAACCTTGTCGGTTTCTCCGGTGTATGTCGGATACCACTTCACGTACTCCGTGGTAGCGGTGTCGAAAGTTGCCGACACGTCCAGATTGAGTGCAACATACGTTGTGCTGTCGATTGTAACCTTCTCGATGCTTGCGATTTTCGCCCGGTCTACAATGTCGTGTGCGGCAGAACTATCCTGGTCAATGTCGGCAGATCCGAGGGAAATGCAGGCCCCTGCATACCATCCGGGGTTGCTTGCTATAAGGATACGTTTTGTCCCGGTCTCTGCATAGGCCACCACCGCCTTCATAGAATAGGTATCTGCATGGCCGCGGAAGATCTTCTGAACGTTCTTGGTGGCATACTTGATGATGAGCATCAGCATACCCCAAAGATTTCTCTCAGATCCTGCTCCCCAGTACCCGGTGCCCTTCTTCTGGAAGGCGGTAATCATCGAGTTGTACGAGATATTGTATGCCGGAGAGAGACCGGGCTGAGACCGGAGCAGTCCATCCGATGCCGTGGCTGCCGCATAGCAGGAATGCACATAGAAAGGGAGAACGGTTCCGTCGGCTTTTACAGCCTCACACCAGGGCACAAGACCAAGCTCTGGGTGCGGAGTGTCAGACATATAGAAAACATCGTAAGTCCCGTGATGCTCCACATTCCAGTAGAATGTAGCATATACGTTTCCGACATCATAGGCTCCGCTTGTGCGATATGTCGGGGATCCCTCAAGAGCAATAGGCCTTGCTGTTCCGTCGTCCTCTCTTGTGTAGTTACATCTCTGATAGGTAAAGATCGGGGATGCGGTTGCAAAGTCATCCGTGCCCGCTACGGTGTCTGTGGATGCTGTGCAGGTAAGTCCAACAGAATCCCGGAGTCTTTCTCCCATAGAGGTGGTATTGGATGCAAACCGATAGATCTTGGTTGCGAATACCTTGCCGTTTCTCTCACGCGCGTATCCCTTTACAATCTGCTTCTCAAGTGCAGACAGGGATGAAGTATTCCCCTCCTGGGCTTCCGCGATCGCCTCAAGCGCCGCGCTTGTTCTTGCTCCGTGATCGTATCCCGGAAGGTCAAAAACCTGTGCCATTCATTTCCTCCTTACTCGTTATAAAACACAGCCATGTGGCCGGTGCTTGGGTTAATGCCGATGCTGTAAGTTGCCGCCGCTCCGTATCCTGCAGCTTTCGTTGCGGCCTCTTCTGCCGCCGCTGCTGATGCAGAGGCGTTAGCCTCATGCTTTCCGGCAGACTGTTCAGAGCTGGAGGCGGCTGACGCAGAATTGGCTGCCGCTGCTGCTGATGCCGCCGTTTCGGTCGCTTTCTGTATCGTTGTGGCTGCCGCGTTGGCGGCTGTTCTTGCATTCTCCTCGACGTCATCCGGGGAGAATACGAAGTAGTACCAGCTAGTTCCGTCATCCGTAGGCTCTACGCCGGTAAGGTCGTCCTGCTTTGCACAGAATATTGAGTTCTTGTAATGGACCAAGTCGTTCTTCACATACGTCTCTGTAGCGCTGTATGTGCCCCGGTCCGTAAAGCCCACAAGCGAGAGGGCTGTGTATCCACTGGGAATCTCCATGTTTAACCTCCGTAAGACTTGAACAACAGCCGGTTCTTATACACAGCGAATGAAGTACGGCTCGTGTCCTTGAGATACAGTCTGTTGTTCTGATAGGCGAACACCGGAAGGACGTACTGTGCATAGTGAACAGTTATGTCTGTGTTTTGTGCCGTCTTCTCCGCATCCTGCGCTGCGGCCTGCGCGTACTTCTCTGCGTTTGCCTCGGACTTTGCTGCCGCCTGCGCGCTCTCTATGGCAGAAGAAGCGGACTGTGCAACGCTCGCGGCCTTGTCTCCTGCTTCCTGCGCTGCGGCCTGTGCTTTTGCCAGCTCGTCTGCGATGCCTTGAGAAGAAGCCTGTGCCTGCTCTGCATATCCCTTTGCCGTATCGACATGCTCCAGGGCTTCCTTAACAGCCGCCTCGGCTTCCTCCTTTGCCGTAACCGCGTCGGAGTATGCCACGCTTGCGCTCTTGCTTGCGCCCTCGGCCTTGGTCTGCGCATCCTTTGCATTGTTCGCTGCATCCTCTGCTGATGCCTGTGCGTTCGATGCCGCCTGCGCGTATTCGGATGCCTCAGAAGACGCATTAGTGGCACTCTGTGCAGCCTGCTGCACTTCTGTTACCTTCGCACTCACGTCCGAGGTAATTCTGCTCATAGCATCCCGAAGCTGTGTTTCTGCCTGCTTTGCCCGGGACGTCTCCTGCTCCACCATGCTGACCGCGGCAGAGGTATCAGCAGACTGCCTGTCTGCCTGCTCATGGAGGTCTTTGTCGTGCAGGATGTACTCCTCTCCCGTATCGACATCCAGGACTTTATAGATGTCACTTTTCATTGTCCTTCTCCTTCTGCAGCTGCCTAACTAGATAGTTGAGCTTGTCCGTGACGTCGGAAGCCCAGGTATCCAGCAGGGCGATGTTCTCCCGTGGCGTATCCCTGTCGAGGACCGGCCGCTCAAAGACAATCTTTATCATCTCTTCTCACTCACCTCCTCGACAGTGCTCTGCATGGTGTAGATTCTCACGTCTCCGTGACCGGAGAAGCGGATCCGGTAGTGATCACAGCGGAACGGAGAGATGTCGAAGGACTTGCTCTGCACATCTCCGTGGCCACGCATGACCCCGACATTCTCGAAGGGACGCCCATCGTAGGCGATCTGTACCACGATCTCCGATGTAGCAGGGATGTATGCCCGGAGTGTGATCCGCTTGAGGAGCTTGTAGCCTGCATACTCTAGTCCGATATCACCCGTGGTTGCGGACCAGCTCACGTACTCCTCGGATACCATGGGATTCAGGAACATGGAGTTCTCATTGGACCCTACGCCAAAGATCTCGGTCTTCGTCGCCGCATAGATCTGTCCGTTTTCTCCTGCCGTGAAGCACTTAACTCTGAGATTGTCGTACTTGGTCCAGATCCCGTACTGCAGGTCATAGACCAGATAGACCGGATTGCCCCGCACGTCCTCCATCACAATGTGGTAACGATTGAGGCATCCTCCCGCTACGGCATCGTAGTACATCTTGCCCCGGCCAAACGCCTGGGAGATGGATGTCGGGTTGCTCCCGTCGTAGACAACAACATCGGACGGGCTTTTGTAAATCAGGTACTCGTTGAGCTTGACGATGGACTTGTAGGAGCCATCCTGCACACCTCGGCATGAGTTGGTGATTAGCTGAAATTCTGACGGGGCGGCGCCATAGATTTTGAGCACGTAGTCCTCCTTGAAGAAAGTAGGATATCCGTGATACTCGACAGCTCCGGTGAATTTTTCACCCATGCCAATAGACAGTGCGTAGGAATCCGTTGAATCCCCGGCATACGTATACCAGTTCTTGAAATCACCCAGCTTGGAAGCATAGATTTCATTTATCAGTCCGCCGTAGCCATCCTCGCCGTAGTGGCATCCCCACACGCGGTTATTTGCCACGCACACGTAGTCCAGAGTAGGGATCTTGCGCGTGATGGTCAGCGTCCACGTTGCAGATGTGATCTCGGTATCGGTAGCCTTGGGCATGAGCCCCTGGACCACCATGTAGTCATCGGCAATGGCCTGTATGATGGAGCCGTCGTTGATATCCGGATATTTGGTGTTCAGCGTGACCGCGTCACCTTCGGCAAACTTTTCTGTTAGATGGGCCCCAGGGATCGTGATTTTGATGTACGTGCTGGCGATCCCCTGCCACTGCTTCGCGTTGGCATCCCACAGGTACAGTCCCCACTCTCCATCCTTGGTATCAAGCCAGTATGCTCCGGCAGATGGAGACTCCGGAGCGGTCTCTGACACTGTAGGGTTGTACTCCGCGCCGGAAATCGTTGTCATGCTGTACGTGATCGTCGTCCCGGAGGCGATGGAGATAGACTCCTTAATGGGTCCGTACTCTGCCGTTTTGGAGAGGTTTATCCAGATCCCCGCGGGGAAAATCAGAGCGTAAGCCCCAAAACGCACAATCTGCTGGTCGCTCTCCGAGTCGTCCCCGAAATACTCCGACAGGTCTATTGACACCGTAGAGTAGTGGAACGTCTTGCCTGCAAGGTAGGCGATATTTCCGTTTGCCAGCATTGCCCCGCGAATCACGTCCTCGCCGGTATCTATCAGCTTGGGCCTGATCTTGCGGGGAGAAAGCAGCGGGTAGTTGTCGCTGCTCATGTTATCCTCGTCGTAGAACTCCCCCGCTCCAATCCGCGCATTGTGATTATAGCCGAGCCAGGTTTCCACCATGCCAAAGGTGTTAGCGTTGTCTACTACCGTTGGTAAATACATTACATGCCTCCCCGGTGCAGGAAGTGGTGCGGTTTGGGCTGAGGGGCGGCATGAGAACGGGAATACCAGTTAAGCAGCTCTCCAAACGCTGTGTTAAACCTCTGCGATGCCGCATTGTACCGGTCCATGTCGTTGCGGTCCCACGCAATGGCCTGATCAATGTAGAGCAGATAGACAGGGAGAAACGCCTCGGGGGCGAGTACATCCGTATCCATGGTGTACTCGATATCCTGTGCCTTGGCGGCCTTGCTGATGTAGAGCACACCGTCCTCAGCCCACATCTTTTTGCCAAGCGGTGACTTGCTTGAGTGTGTATCAATGATGTCTGCCTGGATCCTGTTGTCACAGTCGTGGATCAGCGTGAGCTTTAGGCTGTCGTCAATCTCATTGGAGATCTCTGCGTTATACCGCGCGATGATGTCTGATACTTTCATGTCTTTTACCTAGCAAAAAAGGCAGGGCACCTAGATGCTCTGCCCTCGTTTTTTTAACCAGATGTTGCTTTCTCCGCGTAGTCAGCGGCGACGTCCTGCATCTCCTCGGAGCACTTGAGGACATCGGCGATCGGCTTGGGGACCTCGACAGAAACCCCGCGCATGATCTTCATGCCCCGGCCATTGACTGCTACGTAGAGATAATTCTCGCCGTGCTTGTCTGTGGACCTCGGGAGCTTTACGGTCACCTTCTGGTCCCACTCTCCGCCGGATACGGTAAGGGTTCCGTCCGGCACTTTTGCTGATGCTGCCATTTTGCCTCCTTAGTTTGCGGCGTCGGTAGCCTGCAGGGAGGAGCTGGACTCAATGCGGATCATCCTCTCCTGATACAGGACCTTTGCGCCGTGCGTGGCCTTCCAGCCGATGGTCCCGCGCTGGTTAAGGGGATCTGCTGTACCTGCAGAGCCCACGGCCTTTACGATGACCTCGGCATTCTCGGCACTCTGTGCGATGCGTGCATAGGCGTCAGCACCCATCACGATGGTTGCATACACCTTTACACCGGTGCTGTTGGCCCAGACCTTATCGTCTGCATCCTCGATGAAGCGCACGCCGTGGAGCTTTCCGATCTCGCCGTTGTAAATGTTCTTGGGGTCCGCGTACTTCTGGGTCTCGATCCAATCCTTGGACTCCCTAAGATCGTAGGAGACAGAGGGATGGATGATAGCCACGAAGTCACCGTTGATCTTGGGCGTGTGGGCCTTCTTCAAAATGGTTGCGGCCTGGTTGATGAGCGTAGGGGAGATAAGGTCGTTTGCGGTCAGCGTGTCGCGGCTGGTCTTGCCGCCTGCGAACAGGACGTTGGTGCCGGTCATGACCTCATTGCGGGTGATGATGTTGAGCGTGTCTGCCATCTGAGCAGAGTGCTCCTTGGTGATCTCGGCCACGATGGGGTCGATGGCCTCGGTCTGCAGTCTGTCGGAGACGGTCGTGTAGTCGCCGTACTGGTCGATGGAGCCAGTGATCGCAATCACGTTCTGCTTGTTGCCGTCCGGAGTAACGCCCTCGGTCAGCGGCATGGTTGCGGGAGCGTAGGTGCTGATCTTGCGCCACTCGATCTTGTTGCCGGAGTTTGCCGGAATCGCCTGGACCTTGCCGAACTGGTTGAAGGTGTGGTCGTGGCGTGCGTTCTCGAGCAGCTCCTTGCTGTAAAACACCTTCATTTCCGGGGACAGATCGTTCCCGTCGGCCTTAAGTGTGGTTGTCTGCGTATTCGGATTTGCGAAATACTGCAGGAACATAACGAGCTTGTGCTTCATAGTGTCCTTTCCCTCAGGTAAAGGAGATCTTTTCTCCTCTCTGAGCTCTTGCGATGTAGTCGTCGATCTGCTCTCTGGAAAGGCTGTTGATGTCTACTGCGGCTGTGCCTGCGGAGGCTCCGGTGGTCCCATTCTCTGCCGGCCTCTTGGATCCGGAGCGGACGGAGTTGGAGATCTTTTGCGCTGCCTGCTGCTGCGCATACTGCATGCCGCCGGTCATCAGCTCATCGAAGTGCAGGGAGGTGTATGCCGTCCTCACTGCATTGGCCACCCCGTTGTGCTGGAGAGTCGCAAGCATGCTGGCAAACGCAGGATTCTGCATCTCGGTCTCCAGGCTAAAAGACGGGAACTGTGCCTGCATGGCCTGCGCCTGTGCCTGTACGTTCTCCCACTCTGCCTGACGTGCCCGCTGCTCCGCCTGTGCCTTGTACTGTGCGTTCTCACGCTCCAGAGCCCTGTACTGGCGGTAGTCATCGACGGTCATGCCCTTGGCAAAGGCTTCCTTCTCCAGCGCGTCCTGGTCATTGTCCAGGGCCTGCTGCAGTCTGTCGATTGGGATGCTCCCGTCCGGGTTGGTCTGGATGCCGTAGCGATGTGCCAGCTCCCTGACCACGGGGTCAATCGCGTTGATCCTGCCCTGAAGGTCCTCCTGATTCCGGAAGCGCTTCTGGATCGCTCCCTGGACCGCCTTTGCGTAGTCGTCCTTGTACTTCCCTTTGATCAGATCGTCAAACGATGGTTCTGCAGGTGCCGCCTGCTCTCCGGAGGTCTCGCCCTCGGATTCTGTCGCTGAGCCTGTGGTGTCCGCGGCACCCTCATCTGCGGAAGTTTCGGCCTGCCCTGCGTCTCCCTCCTCGTCAGCAAAATACTGGAGGTTGAGCAGGTTGTGAATGAATAATTCCATGTAGAAGTCCCCTTTCTATCTGTGGTAGGTCACGGCCCTTTAAGGCTTCTGCATTTATCTAACAGCTTTTTCTAATGTCTGTATAGGTCACCTCTGCGTTGGAGGGGTACGCCTCAGCGATCGCCTGCAGGCCCTCCAGAATTCCTTTGGAAAAGTCCAGGATCCTGTCTCCGGACGATCTGATGTGCGCCTCTCCCCCTCCCGGAAGGTCGATCATGGTGTCCTCTCCGATCTCGTCAGCCCTGATGGCCAGCGTCTGCACGAGAGCAGAGATCCCTGCGCACACAATGTCATCGCCTGCGGGAGCGTACCCGGAGTGCCCGGAGACGTCCAGGGCAAAGCTATCGGCGCCGTATCTGTACTCTATCCTTGTCATGTCGGAGTGTTAGCCTGTGATGCCTGTTGTCGCGCCCTCGCAGGGATGGGATTCTCACTGCTTGTCTTTGTGAGCTGCGGGATCTGAGCGTTCGCGGATCCGCCCCCGGCTCCCTGCTGTGATGCATTGTCCAAGTTACTGTTGATCTGCTGTGCGGTCTGGTCCCCTAGATTGGTCTTCCCTCCCGTGAGCTGGTCCACGATCTGGGAGAGCTGGAGCATCTGCTGCTGCATCTGGAGCATTTGCTGGTACATCCCGCCGTTCTGCTGGACTTTCTGCACCATCTCCTGCTTGCCCTCGAAATCCATCATGTCCAGGCAGGCAAGGGCTTGATCGGCGTACTGAGGATTAAAGAAGCCGCTGTTGTAGAACTGCAGGGCCATATCATTCTGGGATACCCGACTGTAGGCTGACTGCTTTTCAGCTTTTACGTCGATGTCAAACACCGGCAGGCGGTACCCGAAGTCCACGCCAAAATCATTGCCCTGGTACTGTGGCTTCAGTCCTGCGTTGCTGTAGGAGACAAACTCCCGCTCTCCCTGCTGACCTGTGATCCGGAACTGCCGCGGGAGGTCGTAGAACTGCCGGATCAGCTCGATCACGAGGTTGACCACCTTCCGGTGTGCCTCATACGTCGTTGCGATCTGGTCTCGGCTGGTCTTGCCGGAGCTCTCCTGCAGGGCGGCGATGCCGGATGCGGATGTAACGCCAGAGGATACCCCGCCTGTGGTGACGTCTCGGTTGCCCAGCACCTCTTTAAGCTCGTCCACCTTGTTCTGAAGGATGTCGATATAGTTGCCAGAGACGATGTTGGGTGTCTGGATGGGCTTTACGCTGTCATCCCCCAGGGATGTGTCCGTGTGGACGATCAGCTTATGGGGATCCGCAAACTCCTCCTCGTTGATGCCTCCATCCGCCCGCATCATGTACCGCGGCTGTGCACCGTACTGCACGTTTTTCTCGAACGCGGAGTTAAAGATGTCTATGGACGCCTGCGCGCTCTTACCAACGTCGATGAGCCCAAAGCCGACGGGCATGCCCTGCTCCGGCCAGAGGACATCGAAAACAAAGGGATACAGTGCGTGATCATATAGCCCGCGTTCGGCTACGCTCTCTCCTACAGGCACCTCCTCGGTATGCGCTGTTCCCGTGGGATTGCCCTGCTCATCCACATCCGGGACCTGCTGTGCGGCAGTCTTGCGGCTGGTGTCGTTTTCCGTGGCATACAGCACCACGTCTCCCACAAACTTGCAGTACTGCAGGGTTGTCTTGCCGTTGATCACCTTTTTGTAGTACCAGTCGATCACGGCAGACTTGTTGGACGTGTCGATGGCATCATCGTACACGTACTTGGTGAGGATGCTGTTCTGGGACTGGCTCAGTGCATTCCCCGCCTGTGGATATGCGGACTTAATGAGGTCGTTGTCCACCAGCTCCACCGAGAATACGTTGGCAGACTGCTGGATGTCAGTGATCCCTGGCTCCCAGAACAAAGAGAGGAGGTCCATGGACTTGATCGTGATGTCCCCCAGACCGTTGAGCTTGCCCTGGTCCCAGAATACCCCGAACACCCCGGTCCCGGTCTTGAGCTTGTACCATGCCTCATCGCTATAGACGTTGCGGTAGTCTGCCTGATCCATCACGACAGGGATGACGGAGGACAGCCTCTGCGCCTCCTCCACGTCTCCGGGCTCGCGAGGCAGGATCACCGTGCCGGGGAAGTTGTCCATAAAGTCAGCGTGTTTGGAGATCACGGCGTTAAAGAGCCATCCGGACGCAGGCTGTGGATCGTCCTTGGTCTCTTTGGTCTCCATGTCGCTCCAGTGCCGCATTCTCCACCACTTCTCGTTGTGTACGATACGATCTTCCAGATTTTTCTTGCCGTCCTTGTACTTGCGCAGTATTCCGTAGGCCTTGCGTACCTGCTCCGGGCCTATCGCCTGTACTACCGGCTGTGTCGTGTTGTCTCCCATTAGTGCACCTCGTATCCATGCTCGATAAATCTTGACTTGCGCTTAGCTACTCTCTGGTTGAGAGGATCATCTCCATACTCCCTGGTCTCCTGCGGCTGTGTGGGCTTGATCGGACGAGCCATGCACACATATCTCCACGAGTCCATCGTGTGGTCCTCCAGATCTGTGTCTAGGTCCTCTACTCTATGCTCGTCGTACTGCTGGAGCTGTATCGTCCGGATAAACTGTGGGCAGGAGGAGAAGACGTAAAACATCGGGATGCCGTTAGCGTCAAACTGCAGGCGGTAGTGGCACTGCATCCACCCGGACATCCTCGCGTGGTCGCCCTTTTCGAAGAAGATTCCCTTCTTTTCCGCGGTTTCGGCGATGCTCTCGCCTCGCTCTGCGTCCCAGATCGCAGGATCTGCGATGTGTCGCACCTTCCGCCCTTTGAGATAGGGATGCTGCTCCTCTATCTCCCGGATATGTTCAAACTGCTTTTCCGCTGTGATCCTCATGCCCTCGTTGGGCTCTCCGTTCCATCCGTACCACTCTAGTATCAGGTACATGATCCCGGACTCATCAATGGCGTACCACTGGCAGGAGAAGGGCTTACTGTACCCATAGTCGTACCCCATCATGTAGGTCCAGTGCCTTGGCGGCTCGAAGGGCTCGATGACGTGGGTCCAGGCGGACTGTGTGGGATCCCCATTGCGGAACTCCTCGAAGAAAGCGCCGGAGAGCACGTTCCAGTCTCCGTCCAGCCATGCCTTGCGCAGCTTGGGAGGAAGGGCCTGCAGGTACTTGATGTAGTCCGGATCCGCGTCCATGAGCGCCTGGTTATCCGTGACCTTGCTCTGGATAAAGCTGTAGTCGTCCGGATCCTCGGTATCCTCGTAGCTCCGGTCGATAAATATGCGCTTGATGTACTGATGCCCGATCCCTCCCGGGTTGCAGGTATAGTAGATGCGCTTGGGAAAATCGTTGGCTCCTCGGCAGCAGGCAGTGATGATCTTGAGCTCCTCCTCGGACCACTGCGTAGCCTCGTCAATAAAGATCACATCCCATTCGTTACCCTGTATCTTGTCCAGATCTGCCTGCCGCTGGGCAAACACGAACTCGGTCGTGCTCCCATTGATATAGGTGAGCCGCTTTTCCGTGCGATTGTACGTTGCGATCCTGGCCTGCGTGCACATCGTTACCAGCACTCTGATGTGATTGCGCTCCAGCTCTGGGTATGTCCGCCTAAAGATCGCTGTGCGGATCCCTGGATGTTTGAGGCACAGCAGGATGTCCTTGGTCCTCACAGCCCAGGACTTTCCTCCTCCACGCGCGCCGCCGTACCCTACATGTTTGTGATGGTCCAAGAGGAACGGCCGCTGCTTTTCCGATGGTCTGTCCAGCTCAATCACCGTAGCCATCGGCATCTCCTCTGAACTGTACCGTCACCTCTGCGCTAGTGTTAATCTCCGGCTGTATGCCATACCACGACGCGAGCTTGTCCATCGCGTTCTGGATGTCCGCCTGCCTGACTGTCCGCTGGACCTTGGTCACATTCCCCTCCCCATCGTACACGGTGGTCTCATCGCATACCTTCCCGGAGGCGATGTCTCTCAAGCGCGATACGATAAACTTCCGCATTCCCTCTGCGCTCATCTCATCGTTAGATACGATTTTGCTTCTAGCCTCCTCGTACCTTGCGGCTACCTTGGGCTTTTTGAGCGTTCTGCTAGCCTGCGAGTCTATGTTCTCTGGCTTCCACCCCTCGCACCCATACGCTTCTTTGTATGCCTCTCTCTGGCTCTTGCCCGAGATCAGGAGCTGCACAAACTTCTCCTGCTTCTGCGTCAGCGGACGGGACTGACTATCCTGTTTTTCTCTGTCCTTTTTCATACTTATCATTCTACCGGCCCCCTTTTTGCCAGGATAGGCCACCACCTTTGTGCAATCTCCATATGTGGTACCACATATGTTTGTGCACTTTGCCGATTGTATATCCTCTCGTATGTGGTACCATATAGTTGTCCCCAAGAGAGAGGGACACACACAAAGGAGGAAAATAAGATGACAAGAGAATTCACAATTTCTGCTAGGCAAACAAATAGCGCAAATACCGCAGACGGTTATCTCGAATGGCAGGAAGTAGACGAGTGGAATGCAGAGAATGCTGAGACCGCCATCGATCAATGGATGGACAACATGCGTTATGTTGACGACCGGTTCGTGCAAACTGGTGCTAGTAGCTATCGGCTGGACGATATGGAATTTGATGTCAAAGCCGAAGTAGCCAATGTCGGGTAAATGGCGCATAGAACAAAGGAGATTTAAAATGACAAGAGAAGAGCTTACACAGAGACTTGAGGCGGTAACAGAGGACGGCGTTGCTACCTGGTACGCAATCCACCAGACCCCGGAAGACATCGATGATGGAGACGGCTCCACCAATCCGGAGGAGGCAGCAGAGATGGCACTCCGCGAGGGGGCTGACAACATTGTGCTGATCTATGACAACGGCATGGACGAGGCATACGCAAGGGTAGACATCGAGTGATTGTACCCCGCCCCGGGGGTAAGGAGGCATGAATGGAGACCGAGGCTCAGAAGCGGGCGCACGAGAGGTATTTAGGCAAGTTCGAACAGATCCGGATCCGCGTTCCACTGGGGGACCGCGAGAAGATCCAGGAGGCTGCAAGGGCCGACGGCAAGTCCGTCAACGCCTGGATCACCGGGCTCATCTACGACAAGATCAGATAGCAAAGCAAGGAGGTCGGGATTTTCCCGATCTCCTTTTTCTCATTCTCCGTATTGCTCAAAGTCCAGATACAGTGGGCATGAGGTGTACAGCGTCAGGCAAAAGTCTCGCTTGTACGCCTCTTTGTCTGCTTTGGTTGCAAAGTCGTGCGTAGTGTGCAGCCCAATCATCCCCTTGCAGCGTATCTCCAGTGCCCGCTCCTTGCAGTAGTATGGGCACTTAACGTACACGTCCTCACGATAGTCAGTCATTCTTGTCTTACCTCTAGTGCTACTCCTATCTCCTGCTTGTACAGCTTCCTCGCCTGCTTGGAGCTCCGGATTCCAAGCCCCTGCATGTCCGACAGCAGTCGCCGCATCCTCTCGGCTCCCCATCCGCATTTACGATGCAGTGCCACAAACACCAGGGCGTAAAAAGTCGGCTTGATCCATCGTATCTGCCTGGATCTCATGCACCGATACTCAGGGATGGACTTAAATTGATACTCTACATCGGCGTTGAGAAAGGCCAGATCCCTCCATCCCGGTCCGTCTGCATCAGGCTTGATCTCGATCCCTGTCTCCTCGTCGAGTATCTGTATCATGCTCCTCCTGGGATCAGCCGAGCACTCATCTTCGACCTCCTGCACCATGTCGATAAAATCTCCGATCCGCTTGCTGCCCCATCCGTATCTCCGATGGAGTGCTATCCCGGCCTCGCACAATACGATCTTGCTGTCCTCCAGCTGGTGCCTCAGTGCATCCGCATCAGCCCGCCTGATTGCCTGCGCTATCTCTCGATCTGTCATACAGCGCCCTCCCTCGTGCCTTACGCCTTGCGATCTCCTCATTGCTAAGTTCTACTCCGTCGTCCCAGTACACATCCTCAAGCGGCTTGTGCCCCGTCCGGAATCCCCACAACGGACAGCCTGTTGCCGTGCATTCCTTGACCTCGTTGCTATTACCACAGCAGCAATCGAGGCACCTTGCTCTTATCGCCTTCATCGGCGTCAGCTTACGCTTCATACATGCCCTTTCTTGCGTTTGTTCTCGTCTCTGCGCTAGATCAAATCGATGCAACACATGGAGGCGGCATACTTGTACCCCTCCATGCTAAATCATTTTCTCCTTGCTCTACGCCTTAGCAAAGCGTCTAGTCTGCTCTCCTGTATTTGCGCCGGATCCGCGCAATGATCACCTGCATCCGGATCCACGAGATAGCCCCGTCCCTGTGTGCAGTGTGGGCCTGCAGGATCTCTGCCTGCATCCGGCGCTGTTTGGTGGACCATCGCCTGATCCACTCGTACTGCTCCTCGTCGTCAAGCCTGCTCATATCTCCCACTCCTCCGGCCCTCCCTCATCGCAGGCACACCCATCGTGCCCGCCGATGTTCAAGTACCTACAGCCTTTGCAATCGTATGAATGTGTCTTGCAGTACTCCTTCAGCACTTTTGCCGGATCTACATCCTCCAGCGCCCCCAGAGCCTTGAGCGTGTCGATCGCAGGCCCTATGTCCCCTCGCTGCATCATGTCTGCAATCATGGGGATAACTGCATTGCAGACGTCCTTATATCTCACCAGCTTAGTGCTCATCTTTCCTCCTCTTTGACCATGAAAACCGGCCGGACCCCGATGACGAACGAGGCGTCCCCGTCGGCCGCACAGCCGTTGGCGGCGACAAAGCAGAACTCCGTCGAGATGTCGCGAACCGTATTCGCGAGCCACCCCCATTCGGGTTCTCCGCACCTTGACGCCGCGCGGTTGTGCGCGCCCTTCATGAGCGGCCACTGCTCATGGCCATCTGGCTCGCGCCATTCCGGTAGCTTATCGCCGAATATTTCGCCGGCAAACGGTATCCGGAGCAGGTCACCGTTCTCAAACGGGACCATCCGGTCGCCCCAGTCGTCGAAGAGGTCGAGGATCTCCTTGCTCCTGAGTGTCTCCCTGAGGTCGCTCTCCGCGTAGCCGCCCTTGTTGGTGTTCTTCCTGTTCATCGGATAGGCCTTGTCGAGGTACTGGTCCAGCAAGAAGATGGCGCCCTTTGGCGTGATCTTCTGACACGTCGCCGTGTAGTGATCGACGCTGATCTGATCGCCGATCTTGGGGCAATCTGTTTCCACTTCTGTCACTCGCTTAACTTTCATCTTCCGCTCCATTCTCCTGCTCGTCCATCTTCGCGCCGCATCCTTCGCAATACTGCGGCACATAGTCATCTTCAACCGATCGTTCCGCCCCGCAGTTGGAACAGCGGAGCGTAGCCCATACGTGTGTAAATGCTTCGTCGCCTTCACTGTCTGTATCAATTACGTCCCAGTGCGCGTGTACTACTGGCTTTACGTCCTCCTTTGGCATCTCCATTACATGCTTGCGGATGTAGCTTGCCTCATGCGCTGCCTCCCGGTCGTCGATTTCACGCATCTCATCCTCTTCCGTCTCCAGCCACTCCATCAAATCCTCGCGGCTAATCCAGCTCATTCCTGCTCCTCGTCGTCCATCCTGCTCATATTGTCCATGCCTCTGGCGCTGTTCTGGCTGTGCGGATGGCAACTTCTCGATAATATTTTCAAACGCACCGATATCTGACGGTTCACATCCGTACCATTCAATAAGCGCATCAATCGCCGCCTGTCTGCTGATTAAGTCACTCATTTCTCACCCTCACTTTCTGCATTGTATGGCTCCGGTAATGGCATCCATGCAGTGACTATTAACTCCAAATAATCTCTACCGTACCATGTTTCAGCATATTCATCATAGTACCCGACCATCTGTCCCATATCCGAATTACACCACACGTCAATCCTCGGCTCCGGCAACCGCTCACTGCATGGTATCCACCGCTGTTCTGGCTGTGCGGCGGGCAACTCCACCGATTCTAACCATCTTTTTCTGCATTCATCACTTAGTCTGAAGCAATCATCCTTTTCAAAACCCGGGCATTCGTTGCACCAATCTCCAGACTGCCCAACAAAAGCGCCGTCATACTCGCACATTCCACAAACAGAATCATCTACTTTTGATTCCCTTATATCCCGTAATATTTGTTCAAACCTGTTAATAATTCCGTTCAGCGCTTCAATCGCCGCCTGTCTGCTGATTAAGTCACTCATTCCTTATCCTCACTTTCTGCCTGTTGCCTTTTCCATTGTTCAAACTCACATTGCTTCGTTCCCCTTACGCATTTTGGATTATCGCAAAATGCACATATTAAGTGATGCATTTTCGTTTCTGAAATTTCGCTCATGTTTTCTCACTTTCTGCTATCTTCTGAGCACTTCTTAAATATCTCCGTATGTTTTCATCCCTCTTACTCGCTTTCTCCCTCGTCATCTGATCTATAACAGCCTTGTACGGTTACATCTGCATCGCCAATGTCAAATCGGCTCTTTGCTTCTTCTTCGGAGTTAGCTTCGACTTCGACCTCAAATGTACCGTATACGATGTATTTATTCTTCATTCCTTATCCTCACTTTCTGCCTTATATGGTTCGGGTAATGATTGTTTATTATGATGTCATTCCGTCACCTCAATCCGTATACACTTCGCCTTTAGGATAGCCACAATTTGCAACTCGCCATCTAAATTCTAAGGTTATATACCATTTTATAAACGTAAGTCCAAAACATATGTGATTCCAGTCAAAACGCTCATAATATTGGATTCCGCCGAATAGTCCAAATTTTTCATTTGCTTTGCCAAAATAAAAGGCAACTCGGTTCTTTTTACTTTTAAATGTTTTTATTATCATTCCGTCACCTCACTTTCCTGTGGCTCAATCATTTTTGCGCCACAATGCGGGCAGTAATTCCACGCACTAAACATCTCAGTATTGCAGTTAGAACATTTGTATACAGTTCCGTCTACGTAGGGGATTAACTCTCGCTTGCACGGTGGGCCTCCTCCCATCTCGCCTTAAATCGCTCCCGCTTAGCGTGCGCAACGCGCGCCACCTCTGAGCTATCAAAGACTCCGACCTCATCTATGCAGATCAAAACGTCCGCTGCCTCCTCGATGATCATGTCCGATGCCTCGGTCGCGGTCACGGGAGTCGGATTTTCGTTTCGGATGATCCGAGCCATCTTCAACGCCGCTTTCGCAAGCTCTGTGCATTCTTCCGCCATCTGTTCGTACATAGCGGGTTCTCCGATCTGATCAAGCATGTATCCCATTTCAGCCTCCCAAAATGTCCATCACATCCCCCAGGATTCTTCTTGCTTCATCCTCTAACCCGCTTACATACGGGGTAGTGCAATTCTCCGCCATACGGACTGTCCGTGCATGCTCTTCCAGGATATAGCTTCGGATTTCCTTCTCCCTCTTCGAGAGCTTTGACTTCTTCTTCCAAAACATCGCTTTTCCTCCAGCCTCTAGTTAAACGGCAACGCCTCGTCGATCTCCCCTGGCACCGCCATAAATCCGTCCGGCTCTTCTTTTGCCTGCGCCTGCTTGCTCTCGCAGAACTCCCAGTGATTAACGATCACATCGGTGGTATAGACCTTTACGCCCTCCTTGTTGGTGTAGGAACCGGTCTGGATGCTGCCCTGCACCGCGATCCTCTGCCCCTTGTGGAAGTATGTCCCGATCGCATCGGCGGTCTTGCCGAACGCCTTGCAGGAGATAAAATCCGCTCCCTTGTCCTTCCCGGTCCTGTCTACCGCGATGGTGAAATTCACCACGCTCATATCCCCGCTCTGGGCACTGATCGTCCGGATCTGGGGATCCCTGGTCATGCGGCCCATAAGTACTACGATGTTCATGTCTTCCTCCTTTACAGGTAATTCTTGCCAAAAATCTCCATCCACTCACTACGCGAGTGTTGAGTCTCAAAGTATCGCTGTGCATCCTGCCGGAGCTCCAGATCCCCGACGCCTTTATCGTGCAGGGCCCTGTGGCACTCCCGGCACAGGTATACGGTAAGGCCGTACTTGTCTGCCGCCTGCCTCCTGGATCCATGCACGCAGTGGTGTGTATCCGGATGCTCTACCCACCGCCCGCACAGATAGCAGTGATGCGGCCTGCTGCCCGGGATCACAGGTCTACGTCGGTGGAAGCGTCGATCTTCTTCTTGACGTTCGCCAGCCCGCGCTTGTTCTTGATCTCGTACTTGGTCCCGCGTGCTGTCTCGATCACGACCGACTTGCACATCCCAAGGCGGATGGGCTCCACCGCCTGGTCGATGAGATCGCACACATCCTGCTCCTCATCCTCACCCGCTACGCTTCTGATAAGCTCCATGTCTGTCATACTGTTCCTCCTTCCAAAAACCGCAGGAGCTTGGCCTTTGTCTCCTCGCTCATGCCCTTGCACTCCTGCACAATCTCTCTGTTGCTTGGCCGCTTATCCTCAATTCTCGCGGCCTTCTTTTCCTCCAGCTCTGCCTGTGCCTTCTCCTCAAGCAAACGCGCGGCAGACATCGGTGTTCTCGCTTTGATCTCCTCCCTTTGCTGGATTGTGTTGTACGCCCGGATAAACTGGCTGTGCTCCACAGTCTCAAGCTGCTGCGTGTCCAGCATCGCCATGTCCCTGAGCGCCCCAGGGGAGCCTATGGCCATCTTGATCGCATCCGGGAAGGCGTTATAGGTCTCCTGCGCATCTCTCAGTGCGTGCTGTACAGCCAACTCAACCACACGCCAGGCCTCCTCAGCGGACATCGATGCCTCCTGGTCAAAGGCCCGGATCCTTGCGATGATCTGCCCCGGAGACGGAGCAAAACCTGTTGTGTCGGTAGCTACGTAAGATTCCAGCCCCCGCTCGGCCTCCTGGAGGCTGAAGTTTTCAAGCACCAGGGACCACATATTGGCCATGCCCCTCATCTTTGCGGGAGTAACCTTATCGAGGTACTTGGGGTATGCCGCATCAATCAAAAGCAGCAGCTTATTAGCCTCGGCTACATTCATCTCTTTCCACCTCCTGCATTAACCATTCCCTGCCGCTCTGCTCCGTCGGTTTTCGGTTTCCTGTGGAGTTTCGCTCCCAGGTACGTACAGCCGCCTTCCAGTCCTTCATGGGGTTCTTGCCTACATGCCAGCCGTTGGAGTCGTAGTAGTCCACGAACCGCTGCGGGTCCACGTTGTTATGCCTTTCATCACAGTACTCGGACACCTCTGCGACTGTGGGGCGTTGGAAGCGCGTGCGCTTCCCTATATCTTTAATATCTTTATAAACAGAATCAGATACAGATACAGATTCAGAAACAGATACAGATACAGAATCAGATACAGAATCAGATACAGATACATCCCCGATATCGTTCGGCATCGTTCGACTTCGATCGACATCGTTCGACATCGTTCGATTTCGTTCGACTTCGTTCAACTCCCTACGCCTTCGCGCGATTTCAATCGCAGTCTTGACCTTGGTTTCGTACTTCTCATCGTTTTTCTTGAGCTCCGGGAGCACTACTGACTCAAAATAGATCTGCAGCATCGGGTCTTCGATCTGAAATTCTTCCCCGGTTTCGAACGCGCAAATCGCCTTTATGAGATGGGCGGCTTGAAGGTCTGGAAGTGCTGTTATGTATGCGGCCCATGAGCGGTACATGACGAACGACTTTTTCTCTCGCTTATCCATTGCCCGCGTCCTCCCATGCTCCATACAGGTCCATCCAGGTATCCAGATCCAGCACACACAGCGGCTGTCCCTCGACCTTGATCCTCTGGTACATCGTTGGCGTGTCGTATGGATCTCGCATGACCTTGAGCTCATCCACCCGCATTCCGGAGGGACGGCCCATCCGTGCCAGATCGTTGTAAAGACTGCAGACGATCCACGGCCTCCGGTCCGCTCTGGCAAACACTGTAGGCGCTCCGTCCTCGCGGATCCGCGCCTCCCGTACTGCCTGAGTCATCGCATCGCGCAGTGCCATAGGCTCCCGACGCTTGACCTCTATGTGGATGCCAGGGAGACCGACCACATCAGACTCGTGATAGTAGACCTTCCCCCGCCTCACGGGGTAACCGTAGAAGTCCCGGAGGATGTGCATAATCTCGAGCTCTGCATTCTTCCCCTTGGTGCGGCTTGACCGCCCCCGCTTGTGCGGATCAGACTGCCGGATCATCCCCGCCCTCCACCGTTCTCTTTACATCCTCGAGAGCAGTGATGTATCCCCGGTGATAGCCTTCGTAGAAGCTTTCCCAGTAGTCCTCTCCCCAGTATTTCTCATCCTCCTTCATCTCGGCCGCGCTCAGATCTTTCAATATCTGTGTAATATTCATCGCATCTCCTTCCATGCCGCTTTCATCCGCTCCAGCTGATCCGGCGTCATCGTCTCGATGCCTAGCTCCCTGGCCTCCGCTACGGTGCCGTCGATCAGTACCGACATCTCCTCAGTGTTGTACGTATGGCTGCCACGATAGATCCTGTAGTGCACGAGATCGCCGTCAAACCGGATGGGAGCAGCGTGTATGTACTCCTGCTCCCGCATCCACTCCGGAGGCGCCTTGGTGATGTACACCATGGGCTCTCCGTTGATCATTTCTGGCTGCCCGTACTGGCAGATCAGCTCGTTCTTTGCCCTTGCCTTGCTGCAGGCATCGCCGATCTTGGTACGCTCATCAGCGATCTTGCTGATCAGGACGTGGAAGTAGGCATTGGCGTTAAGGCTCCTGCCCTCGCGATGGACCTTGATCTCCACATCCACGTCCTTGTCGTAATACTTCTCCAGATCTTCCGGGAGAGCATCGAGTTCCAGCAGGGCCATCGTGTGTCGGCCGCCGTAGACTCTACTGACCGTTCCTCTCATCGCTCTGGAACCTCCTCATGTACTTCACGTAATCAGTTCGTGCGACTCTTGCCGGGACCTTGCTGGTATCCATCCCATGCTTCTGCATCAGATTGATTAGGACCTCCCGCTCCTTGTCGGAGATAATCTGGGATGTCTGCTGCTGGTACTCATCGGTGTCGGCGTCCTTGGAATCGTCGATCAAAAATAGGCCATTCAGGGCGTACTTGCGGGCGTAGGAGCTTGTTGCCCCCGTGACCTGTGATGCGTCCATGCCTTTCTTGTCCTCCGACTCTCTGGCAAAGGCACAGACGGTCTGACTCTCCGCCCCGGAGCGGATCGTGGCCGTTGCCTTGATGTAGTACCGCTGCCCGATCATCACGAGATCATCGGTCACCGTCAGCGTGCAGTCATACTTGCAGAGAAGCGGCTTGACTGCCTCGTAAATGTCCTCGCAGCTCCGGTAGTTGTATTTCCCGAAGGTATTGCGCTGTCCCTTGGGGGCCTTGAGCTCCGACTGGATCAGCATTAGCTTCCCGTTCAAGCTCATCTCATCCATTGCTCACCTCATTCTCAGGGACGTTCCCTGCTCAAGATGGGCGATGCCGTTGAGGCTGTCGTCCCCGGCCTTCAGTGCCTGCTTGATCTTCTCTTTGTTGATCTTCGGAGACTGCATTACGAGGAAGTCCACCGGAATCTCTCCCTCCCGATCAATCACTACTCTTGCCGGAGTCTTCTGGATATTGAAGGAGAACAGCTTTGTCTTGATCTTATTGATCCCCATCTCCTCCATGGACGACTTGAGCCGGAACTCGCACTCATCTATATTCCCAAGGATCGTGGCTCTGCGGTCCTGGAGTCTCCGGATCTCCTCATCGATTGCTGTCACGTCAGAGCGGAGGGAGCGCATCACCTTGCCGTATCCGTCCGCTTTGTCCTCGATGTCTCCCTGCAGAGAGTCCATCGTGTCCGCAATCGCCTGGGGATCTTCCTCCGGATCCTCGGCCATCTCGAGGAGCGTCTTCCATGCCCCCGTGAGTTCGTACAGTGTCATTTACTTCTTCCTTTCTGCAGTGATATGATCACTGCTGAGATAGCTTCCTCCTGGCTCCCCTTCGGGGGAGTTTTTTTACTGGACCGCGCCGTCCAGGCGGGCATTGGCGATCACCTCTGCCCTTGCGTAGTTGTCATCCTCCAGCTTCTCAATCTTTAAGTTGAGATCGTCTATCTCTTCGTCCTTTTTGGCGATCTCGAGCTCGTGTTTCCTGCTTTCCTCGTGAAATTGTGCATTCATGGCGTCGTACCTTTCCGAGAAGACTTTGAACCTCTCGTGCTCCAGATCTCTTATGGCCTGGTGCTCGTCGTCGTACCGTGCAAAGCAGAGCGCTACCGACATCTCCGAGTCAATGGTCCAGAGCAGATCGAAAAACCGGTCATAATCCTCCGTGTCCCTCATGATGTCGATGTCGAATTTGATGAGGCTCAGAGCCTTATTGAACTCTTCCGTCATCTCACTGCCTCCTCGTCCAGATTGATCCTGCGGCGCTTCAGCGCGTACTGCGGGATCAGATAGATGGTCCCCGCGTGCATGTATCCCTCGGATCCGATCACGGCCAGACGGATGCCCTTACGCTCTGCACAGCGATGCACCCACTGTGCCTTCCGCATTGTCGCCAAAAAATGCTTGTAGTCCTGCGTCCCATGCTCCCTGGCGAAGGCGTTGTACTTCTGAATTTGCTTTTCTATCATTTCAAGTCCTCCTTTTGTGCCCATTTATCTGCGTACTCTTTGGGGAGTGTTTCCAACAGCACCTTTGCTCGGTCTGTTGAGATTCCTAACTCTCTTGAGATCTGAAACAAAGGAGCATGGTTCGCCATCATAGTCCATGCTTTGCGGATCATATCGTCATCGAGCGCGCGGTCCTGTGTGATGGGCTTTGCTGGTGCCGGTTCATGTGTGCGCTCCATCATGGCCTCAAAGCACTTTTCACAAACCATTGCTGGTTTGAAGGTGGTGGGGATGATCTTGTCGATCACGACCCTGGATTCTTGAACCATGTAGACCGGCTCACCGCCCGTGATCTGCGCTCCGCAGTTGTCACAGAAATATTCGACTCTCATCATTCTCATGCCAACGCTTTCAGGATGTCTCTGACCATTGCCGCTCCAGAGTCCATGCTGACATTGATCTCCAGTGCGTTGTTCGGCGTGAAGAGCGCCATCACGGATTCGCGATCCTGCCCTCCGCGCAGATAGATCAGAGACTGCAGGTCCTCATACTGGCGTGTCAGCTGCAGCGTTTCCAGCAGCTTGTCACAAATTTTCTGTTTGTCTTCCATCACTCGCCCTCCTTGAATGCCGGATTGAGTCCGGCGTCTATGTTGTTCCGGTTCCGGATCAGGTCCTCGAAGACGTCCCTGCTGCCTTCAGATTGAACCCGGACATTTTTGACCGGGTTGAAATCCGATCCTTCGGAGAATCCGTACTCGGTCATTCTGGGGAACCAGTGACGAAAATCTTTCTCAACCCCGAGAGCTTCATGCAGATCTCTCGCAGAGATCGTCATGCTGTCCTCGTCTACTCTGATAACCTGTGCTATACTTTCCATGTAATCCTTTCTGCCGCCGTATGGGGCTGCTTCCCTCGGCGGCTTTTGCGTGCCTTATAGTGTCTTTTAGGACACTTTCTCGGCAAAAAAAACCTGCATCACTGAGTCCCTTGGCACATACCCGAGGTCGATACTGTCTTGAATTTCACCCTGGGTAAACTCAGATTCCCCATGAGTTTTTCGGAAATATGCCGATCTGCTCATTCCGACATCCTTGCAGTAAGTCTCGACGTTTCTGCCGCTCTTCTTGATGAAGTACTCTAGTAATAGCTTATCCATTTTCCCTCCTTTCTGTGATTGTCAGTGTCATTTACGACACTTTGAATGTTACCGCGTTGGGCAAGCGCTGTCAACATGTTTTGTGTCCAATACGAAACTTTTTTATTTTGGTGTGATATGCGGTGTTGCATAAACGACACATTTATGTATAATGAAAATGTCGAACAACTTAATGAAGTGAGGCATAAAAATGACAGTCAGGGAAAGAATAAAGAGTCTGAGAGAACAGCGGGGAATGACGCTTGAAGGAGCCGGCAAACCCTGCACAGACAGCACAGCCCGGAGCGGGCATGTAGTTGCGGATCGCGGTGTAAGTGAGCTCCTTGCCATCCAGTCCGTGCAGATACAGGTCGTAGATCAACCGAAAAAAAGAGAAGGCAGCTAGACTACCTTCCCATGTAAGACTTTATGGTGTTATTATCTATGTTCATCGCATCATACAGATAAAATCATCTTTACAAGTGCGGCCTTTTCGACCATCTTTGCCTTGCAATGCTCCCACTCAATTTTGGATTCTTCGGATTTCCATGCCAGACCGTCAAAATATTCCTGCGCCATCTGTTTTAAGTATTCTGCGTGTTTGAGTTCTGCTTCAGCCATTTCCTCGTACATTCTCGCCCAATCGCTTTTTGATGTCTTATATTCGATGTACTTCAACGCATATTCCTTTGCGCCGCACATTTCATCGTGAATCGCTTCCATGTAATGTTTGATCTTCATTTCTGAGTATCTCCAATATTCTTTCGATCTTCTTGTCTTGTTCGGTCAAATGCTCTCGGACTTTCTGAATCGCCTGCTCGGTCGCTTCATCGACTCAAGAAAATCCCACTCACGGTTCGTCATTTCAGCACAGCTTCGTGACCGTCAGATTGAAAGTTGTAATCGGGACAGCTTCGGTTCCGGTATTGACCACACTCAGGCTGACCGGAGCGGTATCACAATCACACGGGCAGTTATTATGACTGACCTGCACCAGTGTGGAGAACGATGCGGCTCTGGAGTTGGTCGTGTCAAGCTGTGCCTGTGGCTGAAGGACATTATTCCTCTGAAGCTGGAGCGTACCTGCCGCCGATGCGGTGCAGGAACAGTTTACCTGATAGACACCACTGCGATTCAGGTTAATCGTGTTTCCGGACTTCGTAGCCGTGCATCCCTTCCTCAGCACCTCATTATTGAGCGGAACGGTCGCACCGGCATCAACACTTACATTGTTAGAATATACTTCAATCATGGTTTATCTCCTAATATGAAAGAAGGCAGGCTGTACGCCTGCCCTCCGTTAAGGCGTACTGAATACGCTCGAAATTAGACGTTCTGGCCGCAACCACACCCGCATCCGAAAATCGGAGGGAACGGACCCGCGCCGTAAGTCCAGCTATTCGGGAAACGAAGCATTCCGTTCGTTGCCTGCGCAAGCTGGAGCTGATTGACCTGATTCTGAAGATCCGCAATCCGGTTGCCCTGAATCGCATCAAGAATCTTCTGGGTCTGCGCCGTAGTGTTCTCGTTGATGGAAGCAGTGTTGAGAGCCGCCTCGTAGCGGTTCTGCTGGATCGCGCTGTTGATTCCTGCACCCTGCTCAGCAATCTGCATCTTCGTATCACAGCAACACTGGTTCTGATTTGCCAGAGCATTTGCCTGACCTACTGCCAGAGATGCCACATCTCTCTGAAGCTCGGAATACTTGTCAGAGAGCACGCTCACGGTGTCGTGGAAGGTCTGGTTCGTCGCCGCCACTGCCTGCGCGGTACCGGCATTTACAGCCGAGAGAATCTCTCTCTCGTTTGCCATGGAGTTCTGACTGTCGAACCCTCTCTGAACCTCATTCGAGGTTGCAAGATTCTCATAGCCGATGGCGTTGGCGAAGCCGTTGTTGCCCCACATGCCGCCGCCGTTGAACATTCCCATGAGGATCAGCAGTCCGAAAATCCAGATGAAGGCGTTGCCGCCGCCCCAATCTCCATAGCCTGTTCCACCGATAGGCATTACGGGGGTAATTCCTGTTCCGTTATCCATAAGTTACCTTCTTTCTTTTGATTAAAAAGTGATTGTTTCACCCTTGCAAGGTTCTGAGTATTTCATCCGGGTCAACGCCCTTTTGCTGTGCAAGCGCATAAAACGCCTTTTTAGGGTCGTTTCCGTTCTGCTTGATAAAATCCATGGCTTGCTTCATTTGCGGGTTGTTTTGGGCCATATTCTGCACCATAGCACCCGGATTACCGGCGCTCCTCACCATCTGCATCATCTGCTTAATCTGCCCGATGTTCCCCGGCATCATCTGGTGTGCGTTCAGGTTCCCTAAAATTGGATTTTTCATTTAATATCCCCTCGATTCTGGAAATTCTCTGTTCCAACGACTTTACATCCACAGGTGGTTCGGCCTTGTACGGGGCAATCGAATACGGGGTAATTGTCGGGTATCCGGCCCCATCTGTGGTTTTCAGCCACACAAGCGGCGCAGTCTCGTCAAGCAATAAAATGGAGCTATTCGGTGCCATTTGATATGCCTTTGCGCCATTTTCTCCATTTACTTTGATAACTTCCACATGCTGTGCAGGGGCTGGCATCCCCTGTGCGAGCTGATTCTGATATGCGTTTACAGGGTTATAGTTATATGGGTAATTATTGTAAGGATATGGCATATTGATCTCCCTTAAGCAAGTCTTAAGCAAGTTAGATCATGCCTGTACTCTGCGGAGATATGAGCGCGAGAGATACCCGACATGGTTAATGTACTTGCAATATAACCACTTGGTTACCCCATCCTTGTCCAGGTTGTAGTAACCATAGCACTGCACCTTGCCCCCCTTGGGGACTCTCACAATGATCTTACGGTTAGTGCCTGCCCCGGTCCGCATCATGAGCGGATCGGACTTTGTGCAGACGTAGTAGGTGCCCGCCTCTTTGCGGTCGTAGCGCTTTGCCGCCTCGGTTTTATCGCACGTTTTATCGCTCGCGCGCGTTTTATCGCTCGTTTTTTCGCTCGCGCGTGTTTTATCGCTTGCTCCGTCGTTATAGGCAGGATGTCCAAAGAGTGTGTAGGCATTGACGCTGCGGACCTTTTTGGCCACGCATCCGCCATTGGCCTCGATCCCGGATCCGGTGGCCGACGTGTTGCCCTCGATGGTGGTAACTGTCTTGCCGTCTGCGGCCACAGAGATCACGAGCCCCGTGTGATAGCATCCGGAGACCGCCCCGTTGCGTGTGAAAAAGATCTGCGCGCCGACCTCCGGCTTTTTGTCCAGCGCGCCGTGCCTGGCGTACATCCCGGCGGAGGCTACTGTATAGTCGTCAAAGTTTCCGCCCAGCAGGCTCTTAGCCGTCGTTACGCCGTAAGCCTTATAAAAGCACCAGTCCACGAAAGCGTCGCACCATGCCGCATGCAGATCCATCACCGATGGATAGATACGGTGCATGTCCCGTCCGTACTTGGTGTAATTGTCATACCCCGCGCCGGCAGTCTTTTGATCCAGGATCCCCGGATCCTTTTGATAGGCTGCCGCGGACTTTTCCAGGTACCCGATCTCTGCTGTCGCGATTTTGATTACCTGTTGACGGTCAAATCTCATTGATCATCCCTCCCGCGGCCTGTCATACGTCAGCGCCTGCGAGCTATCGCTGATCCCTGTAGTGGTAGGATCTGTGACGATGCCAAGGATTGCCAGCACCACAAACGCTGCGTTGACCACCGAGATCAGCTTGTCTCCGAGTGCTCCAAGATCGAGGTCGATGCCAAAAACCTCAGCGACTGCCTGGATCAGGAGCAGGATCGCGGGGATGATCGCAATCCAAAAGTTTTTATTCCTTGCCCTTACTCTCCAGTTGATCATTTTCCATTCCCTCTCTTTTTACGATCTCATCGATCCTCTTGTGCGCGGAGCTCACGCTCTGCTCAACTTTGACCAGCCGCGTCGTGATGTCCTGCATGTCCGACTTGAGCCCTC
>Ga0256404_1002412_pt1 | contig 41393 bp, 38 predicted proteins | sample RumenRJG_01DNA_FD_185990 | JGI IMG/M metagenome (GOLD analysis project Ga0256404, IMG submission 185990) | Bovine rumen microbial communities from Lethbridge, Alberta, Canada - RJG_01 | ecosystem: Host-associated > Mammals > Digestive system > Stomach > Rumen | place: Canada: Alberta | collected... | reverse complement strand
CTCATCGTGTCCCTTACATCCTTTATCTTTTCAATCCTATTTCCAGAATCAGGATTAATAATACCCTTTAGAATTGGAAGAAATATCTTATTCCAGTTAGAGACAAAAGAACGCCTTTCATTAGTTTTTCTCTCTCCGTTTCTTTGCTTAATTCTGTCTTGCATTTCACCCCGATCTATGCCTGCAACAGGATTAGAACGGGTGAAAAGTTGGTTCCAGTCTGATTCTGGAATATTGTCGCTGGTTGTATTGGATTTCACATAGTTTATCCACTTTGAAGTGAACCTATGGAATTCACTAACATCTATATCAGGCAATTGTTGACAAATCTCCAATAAACTCATATTCATACTATCTTTTTAATTATGCTTGCAAACTTACATATTTCTTTTTAGATATCCAAAATTACACTTCAACCACTTGTGCCACATGATCACTCATTTCTTTGTTCCATTCACATAGTGAATACGCTTTTATTGGCATATTGGAGAAAGTATAGTCAAGGAAGAAAGGTGAGTTCTCATTAAACCTGTGATAGTAGGTTGCCGAGCTTTCCTTTCCTAACAGTTCACCTGTTTTTTGATGATAGGCACTGACATAACCCATATCTCCCAGAAAGCTGAATATAGTCTCAATGCTATATTGCTTTGTCTCGCCAGCCTGTCCTTTATAACAGTTCATGTCGCCAGAGATGACAGCAGGGTACTCTTTTAGGTATTGAGCATATTCCTGCAATGCTTCCATTGCTATCTGCGGATAATCTTTCGGAGCATTATCATCTGTTCTTGTAGGCCATGCAGCCACGATTAACTTATCCTCAATGATGATAGGAAGGAAATACTGATGACTGGGGTTATACCATTGTGGAACTTCTGCTTTCATTCCCGACTTCCAAATAACGCCAAGCCCTTTGAAGTCATAATTACCCATCCATTCCATTCTATACCCTTCTGGTATTATTATTTGAGAAGGGCAAGCTACTTCTGGAAGAATAAATACGTCCGCATTGAACTGCATGACTTTGTTTAACTTCTCCTGCGTAGATCGGTTAATATTATATGACAAAATTTTCATAATCTATTATACTTTTTTTATTTCAGCATCGACTACATACATGTCGCCATCAGCATCTATCAGAACATTTCTTGGAACAAGATCCCAGACGACATAATCGCCATTATATATGTGTCAATCATAATCTGAGTTGCAGGCTGGGCCTCACAAATACGCTCTTGTTCTAAGACAGGCATGATGGTTCTCCCATCATAACCAGTAAAGCCATGAATCCTATACGCCGTATTTGGGAATATCAGATTATGAAGCAGGATTTTATCAAACAACTTACAGATGCCTCCACTATTCAACAGATTATTAACCTTGTAAATCGCATCCTCAGCAACACGCTGTTCTATTTCGAAGCGGCTTCCATAGCCTTTGCCGTCTCGAGGTTCCGTCTCATATAGTCGGCAAAGTCTTTGGAGTTCATTGGAGATTTCTTGAATTCCACGATTTTCTTCATCGTACGCTCCATAGCCTCCTTGTGAAACTGATTGAGATATGTCATCGTTCATCTTGTTTTTAGTTTGGTGCAAAGATAGAAATATTATTCTATTTCTCCAAACAATCTTCAACTTTTTTAAAAGACAGTGGCGGGAGGACAGGGAGAAAACCCGTACCAAACGGGGAGTTTGTCGGTACTAAACAGGGAGTTTCTGGCAGGGTAGCGAGAATTACACGGGCGGGGAAAAACATTACCACGCCCGTGGAAAAACGTTACCACGGGCGTGGAAAAATAAATACACGGTCGTGTAAGACCATTGTTGTTTTTGTTTCCTATTTATTAATGGCCTCATAATGGTAGGCGGTACCCTCCTTGAACCTGCGCAAGCGGGGCTTCTCGCCCATGCAAAGACCATCCAGATAGCGTTTGGCAGTCTGATATTTCAAGTCAGCCGTAGCGGCGAAGCGGTTGGTTGTGGTGTAGCCGCGTCGCAGACAGAGCTGCAGGGTGGCTTCGAGTTCGTCGGGGTCGGTCTGCGGGTGACGCTTCACCACGTCGGGCTTGCGGCGGTAGCCGTAGGGGTTCTTTTCGTCCAGCAGCTGCTGGAAGCGCTTGGAGGGTATGAACTCAATGCTGGCCAGGCTGACGTTCTTGCTTTTCACCTTGGTGGGGTCGGTATAGTCGCCGTCCAGTTTCAGCTTGGGGGCGAACGAGCCGATGGGGGTCTCCACGCGCGAGCCGTCGCGCATGAGTGTGGTGGCCACGTCGAGGAAGCACTCGAAGAGGCGTATCATGTCGCCACTGCTCATTCCGCGATACTTGTTGCAAAAGTCGTCAATGGCCCTGATGGTGTATTTGAAACCGATGGCCGGCCGTGCGTAGAGCAGCGGCTTGCCGTCCTCGCCTGTCGTGGGGCGCGGCAGCAGTTCAATGAGCATTCCGTCTTTCTTTCTTGGCATAAGCTGTTCCTCCTTATTTATATATAGTGCAAAGGTACAACATTTTGAGCGGAAAACCAAATTTTTAAACATATTTTTCCCTTTTTCCCCAGACAATTTCATACCCTCTACAATTGCCTATCTGTACCGTGTCTCGTAATGTCCGCCGTTTCCGCCGCAATTAGGACATCTTTTTAAACCACCGCAGTTAGGGCAATCCCGATATTCTCTGGTATAATACAAATCCTGACCCGTTCCATTGCAATGCTGACACAGCCCTACACGTCCGGAATAGCCACAAACGGGACAAGGCACCCACTCCTGCACGGCTCTTGGGCTGTCGTCATGAATAACCCTTGTGGAGCCGCCGCTACTACTGCCAGATGAGGACCAGGCCGAAACGTTTGTGTAAAAGTAAAAGGGACTATAATAATACCTTGCATTAAAGTGCATACCTTTCTTTGTCCAAGACCCCTTTTCAAGAAGGTATTTTTTGCTTCCATTATAAAATCCAAGATAGTAAAAATTCTCTCCTCCATGGGATTTCATGAAAAGATGGTAGTTAGCACTTGAAGGCTCATCATCTAGTTCATTTTTGTCTGAAAGTAGTGTTTGATAGACAACGGCTTCCCCAATATCTTCGTATTCATCCTCAACTTTCTCTTTGGTCTTTTCTTCGTTCTCTCGCTGTGCTATCCTATTATCCTCAGCCATCTCTCCTATAGTGCAACCTATATAAGCACCTATTGCCATGAAAACAACAGGAAGAAGTAGCCGAGCAAGTCTCAGCTGTTCTTTTTGTTTTACATCTCGAGCAAGTCTCAGCTGTTCTACTTTATTCATATAGTGAGAATATGTAAGGAGTGTTCTCTTTGTTTTTCTATTTTTATATATTTTCCAGATAATAAACAAACCTAAGCAAGCATACGCCATTAACAGAATAATATAAAAATAATGATTGATGTAGTAACGATCACCATTATGAGGTAAAATATTCCACCCAATAAAATAGAAAAACACAAATGATATTACCAGAAGAACGGCACTAATAATGAGAATCTTTTTCATTTCATACTTGTAATCAAACTGCTCCATAATCAATATTGTTTTAAGTTAATACTAACAATTCTAATCTTCAACAGTCAGCACCAACTTCAGGATATGAAAAGAGTGCATCCCTGCCATATCCAGCTCAGGCTCACCACAAGCCCCAAATAAGTATGGAGAAGACACACTCTTAGTGCGTACTCCAAATCTTATTTGGTTTATTGCTCGTTTTCCTTTCCGAGGTGGTGATTCGAGCTGGAATTTGAGCAAAAATAAATCGTGCTCCGTAAAGAACACGATGCAAAGATAATGATTATTTCCGAAAAAACAAAATATTAGGGAAAACATTTGCATGGGAACGGAATATTTACTACTTTTGTAAAAAAGTTCAGACGATATGCCGACAGTCAGGGAATTATTGGAAAAGCGCAAAAAGCAGAAGGTGGTATGGCCTAAGTATCTGTCACCCCCTTCTGGTGGTGAGGTGAACCATCACTTGGTGGGGCTGCCTACGGTGGCCGTGATGACGAAGGAGCAGGCCAGGACGTTCAAGGCGACAGGTTGGCGGATATCGCGAACGTTCTACCCTGTGGCGGGAACCAGTCTGTCTGAAACCCTGCAACAGGCCATCAGGGCTATCAAGGCGCGTCGGATTAACCTGCTGGTGAATGGCCGGTGCCATACCGTTGAAGTGCCCCGGCAATATCGCAAGGGACGCGTAATCAAACCAGACTTGAGGGTGCGCCGTAGAATGCAATACGGGCAGAGGGGCGGCGGTTATGTTGCCGGTCCGGTCAACATGTCGATGGACTTTGACGTTGAAAAGGAGATGGCTCCAGACGGAACGCCTGTGGTTGTGATTATTACACCGACCGTGGAGATGCCCGTCTTCAAAGTCAGGCATGAGGTAAGGCCTAAGGTGGAAAAGGACGAAAAGGAGCGTCGGAAAGGTCCTACACCTCCTAATGGCGAACACCTGTATTTGAAGGCTCCACTGACCGACGACCTGCTTGTTGAGGCCCTGAAGAAGGCTGACGAAGACTTGCTGGGCACGGACCATGTGGGCACGGTGAAATGGAAAGAAAACCTGTCACGTCAGGAAAGAGCCATTGGCGACCACCATCTGCTGGTGTGCCTGTTCTTCTATGTTTATTTCCACCAGCTTTATGCCGATTCCCGTTTCTACGGCGTCCAGCGTAAGAGTTTCTATGAGTTTTGCACGAGCCGCATGGGCGAGGGCCATACGTTCAATAAGCTGCGCAGTTTCCAGAAGACCGTCAACCTGCTGCAGGTAAGAAAGCTGAGTTTTGAGAATTATTACAAGGCGGCGAGTAAGGACGATGACGGCTACGAAAAAGACAAGCCCAGCCTGCCCATGTGGTATAAGCTGTACCTGATGGCAGCCGACAGCTTTGAAAAGGTGCTCATGCTCCGGGCGAAAGCATAGTCGGCCGGAGGGTTTTTCCGTACACTTCGTACACTTGTGCAGAAATGTACGTGATGTACGCAGCAGCCATTTTATTCTTTCTATCTTTGCAGCGGGAAAGGAGATCAAGAGCCTCCGATTCCGCAAAGTAAAAAGTGCTCTTTGACAATGTTTCATTTTTTTAGCAAAGAAAGGAAAAAAGACTATGGCAGTACCAAAGCGTGTTGTAGAGTTGGACCTCGTGCCCAACAACAACGAGAAGTCGGATACCTACGGCAAGTATTTTGCCCGTATCCACTACATTGAGCCGCTGAATCTTCGCGGCGTGTGTGACCTGATTGCTCTTAGCGGCAGCCCCTATACTCGCGACATCGTGAGTGGGGTGGTGACCTGTCTCAGCACTACCATCGTACGTGTGCTCTCTGAGGGTCAGGGTGTAAAGCTGGACGGTCTCGGAACCCTTCGTCCTACCCTTGAGAACACCAAGGGTGGTGCCGAAAGCCCCGATGCCTTCAACGTCAACGAGAACGTGGCAGGTGTTCACATCCGCTTCATTCCCGAGGGTGAGGAGCTCGACCGCATCACCAGCCGTGAAATGAAGAACAACTGCGTGCTTCGCAAGACTTACAAGGTATCCTACACCACCATCAAGAGCGGTGGCAAGGAAGTGCAGATTCCTGTTTACACTCCCGTTAAAAAGGAAGACCCGGAAGAGCCTACTCCTTAAACCTGAAAAAAATCCCCGCAGGCCGCGAGACCTGCGGGGATTTTTTTTTGCATTTTCACTTCCTCCCTGCAACTTTTCCGCCGCTGGTTACGTCAAACGGAAAAAGATAAACCCCCAAAAACGTTGAAGAAATGATGAAAAGAACTGTTAAGTGTTTAGTGTTGGGCACAGCCTGTTGCCTGCTGACGGCGTGCCATTGGAACGTGAAGGAGACGCGCCAGGCGCAGCAGCCCGTGGATAAGAAAACGGCAAGCGTGGCGGCCTTCGAGCGCATCATGCTGGTGGGTACGCCTACCATTTATTATACGCAGGGTGACACCACGTCGGTCATCGTAGAGGCTCCGCGCGACCTGATGCAGGACGTGGAGGTGAGCGTTGCTGACAGCTGCCTGACGGTGAAGATAAAGGACAACGTGAAGATGGTGAAACACAAGTTGTTTGCCGACGATGACGACGAGGTGAAGGTCTATGTGACCTCGCCCGACCTCATTGAAGCCACGCTGTCTGGTTCGGGCGACTTCAAGAGCAACGGGCCTGTGGATACAGACAACCTGAAGATTGAGCTGAAGGGCTCGGGCGACATGGACTTCAAGTACATTGTCTGCGACAACATCAGCATCACGCTGGTGGGCTCGGGCGACATCGAGCTGGATCATGTCAAGGCCCAGACGGCAGAGATGGAACTGGTGGGCAGCGGCGACCTGAAGACGAAGCTTGAGGGCGTCGGACGTACGGACATTGTGCTGAAAGGCTCGGGCGACGTGAAGGTAGAAAACACCCAGGGCGGCACCGTCACGGCAGACCTGCGCGGCTCCGGCGACATCACGCTGAAGGGCGACGTGCGCCAGCTGAACCACACCCTGACGGGCAGCGGCGACTACCATCTGGAACAGCTCCGGTTGCAAAAATAATTCGGCACGATGCTTCTTGCATTCTGAATTATTTATTACCTTTGCACCATGAAATATGCAATTATTGCGGCTGGCGAGGGCTCTCGCCTTGCACATGAGGGCGTTACACTGCCTAAACCATTGGTCAGGGTAGGGGGCGAGGCTCTCATAGACCGGCTCATCCGCATTTTTATGGACAACGACGCTGAGGAGATTGTCGTCGTCTGCAACGACCGTACGACACAGGTCGCTCAGCATCTGGCAACCGTGCAGCGCGACGGGCTGAACGGCAGGCCGGTGCCCTTGCGCTTCGTGGTGAAGAGCACGCCCAGCAGCATGCACAGCTTTTACGAGATTAGTCCTTATCTGCATGGCGGGCCCTTTGTGCTGACCACGGTAGATACCATTTTCCGGGAAACGGAGTTCCGCGACTACATCAGGGCCTTCAGCTTGTGCGACGCTGACGGGCTGATGGGCGTGACCGACTTCGTAGATGACGAGAAACCGCTGTGGGTAGGGACAGTTACCAGTAGGGAGAGTGGAAAGAGAAGAGTGGAGATAACAGGATTCTATGACATTCCTCCCTCCTCGGAAGAGAGACAGTTTATCTCCGCCGGCATCTACGGACTGAAGGAGAATGCCCTCACTACGCTGCACGGCTGCATAGAGCGTGGTGAGCAGCGCATGCGCAACTTCCAGCGGGCACTCATCAGCGACGGCCGCCGTCTGCTGGCCTTTCCCTTCACCAAGGTGCTTGACATTGACCATGCCTCGGACATTGAGAAGGCTACTCAGTTTATAGTTCATCATTCATAATACACTATGGAAACCCAACACCCATCACCCAACACCCAACACCCAACACCCATCACCCAACACCCAACACCCATCACCCGTCACCTAACATTCCGGGAAATGCTCCGGCTGTCGTTCAAGTCAGACGATACGGAGGAGTGGCTCGACAAATACTTCACCCGTCCCATCGGACTGGTGTTTGCCATAGGGTGGATGAAACTGGGCGTTCACCCCAACGTGGTGACCATCCTCTCCATTTTCCTGGGCGTAGGGGCTGGTTACATGTTCTATTTCACCGACCTTACACACAACCTGCTGGGCGTGCTGCTGCTGATGCTGGCCAACTTCTGCGACTCTACCGACGGGCAGATGGCCCGCATTACGGGGAAGAAAACGCTCATTGGCAGAATGCTCGACGGTTTCTCGGGCGACGTGTGGTTCTTTGCGGTCTATCTGGCCCTGCTGTTGCGCATGGGACGCATGTGGGAGCCGGCGCTGGGCCTCTGGGCCTACCTCGCTTCGTTTGCGCTCTGTTTCACGGCCAGCATCGTCTGCCACTCGCCCCAAAGTTCACTGGCCGACTACTACCGCCAGATACACCTGTACTTCCTCTTAGGACGTGAGGGCAGCGAACTTGACAGTTACAGCAGCCAGCGCCGCATATACGAACAATTGCCCAAAAGTCGCTGGCTGGACCGCATTTTCTACTATAATTACGCCAACTACTGCCACTCGCAGGAGCAGCGCACGCCCTGCTTCCAGCGTTTCTTCCGGCAGGTGAAGGAGCGCTGGCCCAATGCTGAAGACATGCCGCAGCAACTGCGCGACGACTTCCGCCGCGGGTCACTGCCACTTATGAAATATACCAATTTGCTGACGTTCAACTCACGTGCGATACTTATTTATATTACCTGTCTGTTGAACGTGCCTTATGTTTATCCGTTGGTGGAAATCACCATCTACTCCTTGCTCTACTGGCACATGCACCGTACGCATGAACGCCTTTGTCAGTCTTTCAGTTCAAAGTGCTGGTAGTCCTTGCACGACTTCCACGAGCCGCCCCACTTAAAGCCTGCCTTGGTGAAAAGACGGTAGCAGAGGTCTTGGCGGTCAATCTTGTAACGGAACTTCATCTTGCGGTTACAGTATTGCAATGCCGTAGCCGGCTGGACAATAATGGTGCCGTTGGCCTTCTTCTTATAATAAGGATTATAGAGCGTGTTAATGTCAACGGCCAGCCCCAGCGAGTGCTTGGAGAGCACCTTGGTGCCCGCTACCACGCGGTAGCAGAAGCACGACGAGTTGTTGTGGCGCATCTGCGTCTCGTCGTCAGCATCATAGACGTCGGGCAGCAGCATCTGCTGAATGGGGTACTTGGCATCGTACAACTGTCGGAAGATACTGACCAGGCGGTCGGCAATGCGCTTGTTGCAGACCATTTCGCCAATGTGTATCTGCTGGTCGTAATCCCAATGCAGCACGCGCAGATGGCGCAGGTCTTCGCGGTGTATGTAGGGGTTGTCTATGTAGCTCTTGCCCTGCATGCGCTGCCAGACACGGTCGGGAATGGTGTCGGCGGCAAAGCACTTCTCCAGTCCGCCAAAGGCCGTAATGGCTGAGGGGCTGACCGTCTGGCCAGCCTGCCACTCGGTTAGGGGAGTGACATCAGGTTCTGTGCCGGCAAGCGGTGAGCGCATGCTGACCAGACAAACTGCGAGGAGAAGGGCGCAGAGCCCTGTGATTACTGTTTTCTTTTTCATAATTTGCATTAAAGAAAAACAAGCCTGTCATCACGACAGGCTTGACTTTTTCTAACTAACTTATTATCAACTATTCATTACTCATTCTGAATTCTGGGTGCAAAGGTAGGCATAATTATAATTAAATTGAAAGTTTTTTGCGAAAAAAGTAACGTAAACGTTTGCAAGTTTGACGAAAAATGATTAATTTTGCAGAAATATCTGTTAACTATGGCAACAAGCAATAATAAAAACCAACCTCAGAAGCGGCGTACATCGCTGAAGGACTTAGCTCGTGAACTGGGCGTCAGTATAGCAACCGTTAGCCGGGCACTGCGGTCGTCACCTGAAATTGGCAAGGATATGCAGCAGCGGGTAAAAGAACTGGCAAAACTGAAGAACTACCGTCCCAACCCCTTTGCACAGAGCCTGCGGCGTGAAGCTCCGAAAATCATCGGAGTGGTGGTGCCTCACTTGGAAACCCATTATTACGCAGCCATTTTGTCCGGCATAGAGGCAGAGGCCGCCAAGTCGGGCTACAGCGTCATCAGTGCCAACAGCCATGAGGACTTTGAGGCGGAGGCCCGTGCGCTGGACAATTTTGTCAGCATGCATGTGGAGGGCGTCATTGCTTGTTTGGCTCAGACCACTACTGACTATAAGCACTTCGAAGAGCTGCACGAAATGGGTATTCCCTTGGTTTTCTTTGGCCGGACATGCCTGCCCGAAATGTTCTCATCGGTAAAGGCAAATGGTGACGAGGCAGCCCAGCAGGCCACGCAGCACCTTATTGACACGGGCAGCAAGCGCATAGCCTTTGTGGGAGGTCCTAACCATCTGGACATGGTGCGCCGCCGTAAGCACGGCTATTTAGAGGCACTGCGCGACAACCGTATGCCCATATTGCGTGAGATGGTGGTGTGCGGACAAATAGACTACCAGTGGGCGCTGGACTCCACGATTGCCCTATTGCAGCGTGAAGACCGGCCAGATGCCATCTTGGCCTTTAACGATATTATCACCTTTGCCGCATTCACTGCTATTAAGCAGTTGAAGCTCCGTATTCCAGAGGACGTGGCACTCATTGGCTTTACCGATGATGCTCACGCTGCCTACGTCACCCCGAAGCTTTCGGCCATTATGGATCAGAGCCACCTGATGGGTGAGCGGGCCTGTAAGATGTTGCTGAAGAACATTGGCGGCGACCACACCATTTATCACGAAATTGTACCCCAAAAACTGGTCATTCGTGAGACGTCGGCCAAGCAATAATGTAAAATGTTGCCTTTTTGTGATACTATTTTGTCATTTTGCGAAAAAATGGCATTAAAAGTTGTGTATTAAAGAAAATGTTGCTTAACTTTGCAACGCTAACCGTGACGATTACTAACAATAATTAATAACAAATTGCAATTTATGAAAGAAACGTGCTCAATTCTGAGCCGTGTGTTTGCACAATGCAGATGCATCGCTCTCTTGGCTGTGATGTTCCCGCTCTTTGCGCTGGCACAGAGTGTGAATATTCACGGTACGGTAACTGACGCCTCGACAGGTGAGGAAGTTATCGGTGCAACGGTGAAGGTGAGGGGTGTCGCCGGAGGCACTATCACCGACGCTATGGGTAATTACAAGATTACTGCTAACGTGGGACAGACGCTGGAGGTTTCATACATCGGCTATACCACAAAGCAGGTGAAGGTCGCCAGGGGCGGACAACTCGACATTCAGTTGTCGGAAGACGCCACCTCGCTCGACGAGGTCGTGGTGGTCGGTTATGGTGTGATGAAGCGCTCTGACCTGACAGGTTCCGTGGCCTCCATCAACGAGGAACAGATTAAGCAGGGTGTGAACACCTCTGTCGAGCAGGCTATGCAAGGCCGTATTGCCGGTGTGCAGGTGACGCAGAACTCTGGTGCTCCCGGTGGTGGTATCTCGGTGCAGATTCGTGGTATTAACTCGCTGAGTGGTAACGAGCCGCTGTACGTCATCGACGGTATTGCCATGAGTGGTAATACGAGCAGCAACACGTCGGCTCTGGCCAGTATTAACCCCTCGGATATTACTTCTATTGAGGTCCTGAAGGATGCTTCGGCAACCGCCATCTACGGTTCGCGTGCTTCAAACGGTGTGGTTCTGATTACTACCAAGCGCGGCGAAGAGGGAAAGGCTAAGATTCAGTATGAGGGTTACATGGGCTGGCAGCAGCTGCCGAAGACCCTCTCAGTGATGAACCTGCCCCAGTATGCTGACTTCTATAACGTACGTGCTGCCATACAGGGATGGGGTACCCGCGAGGACTATAAGCACCCCGAACTGCTGACCAACGGTACCGACTGGCAGAAGGAACTGTTCCAGACAGCCTTCATGCACAACCACACCGTGAACATCAACGGTGGTAACAAGGACATGCACTACAGCATTTCTGGCGGTTACCTGGACCAGGACGGTGTAGGTATAGGCTCTGGCTTTACGCGTGCTTCGTTCCGTACCAACTTCGACACTAACATTACCGAGTGGCTGCAGGTGGGAACCAATATGTCATACTCTAACACCAAGCAAATCATTACGTTCACGGAGAACAACGTAATCTCGACAGCACTCAGCCAGTTCCCCGATGTGGCTCCGCGTAACCCCGACGGCAGCTATGGCGTGCCTGAGGTGAACGACTTTGCCACTTACTACAGCAACCCGATTTTCGAGGCCAACATGAAGGAGAACCGTACTAATAACTATCAGCTGGACTACAACGTCTATGCCAACATCATGCCGGTGAAGGGGCTGAACGTACGTGTGGAGTACGGTGGAAGCCGCGGCTGGCTCAACTCCTACTACTTCGTGCCCGAATACAGCTATGGCTCCATCATGGTGGAGTCGCAATCTACACGCTCAAAGAACGTCAGCAAATATACTTCGTTCAAGCAGTATGCCACTTACAACTTCGACCTTGCCAGTGCCCACCATTTCTCTGTCATGTTAGGACACGAGGCACAGTGGGGTAACTGGGAGAGCCTGAGTGCGTCACGTAAGGGCTATATCTCTGATGCCATTCACTCGCTGAACGTCGGCGACTCCTCGACGGCTACTAACAGCGGTGATGACGGAACAAAGTGGGGCATTGAGTCATACTTTGGACGTCTGAACTACAACCTGCTCGACCGCTACCTGCTGACTGCTACGCTGCGTACCGACGGTTCCAGCAGCTTCGGTGAGAACAACCGCTGGGGTTGGTTCCCGTCAGTGGCGCTGGCTTGGCGCATCAGCAATGAGAAATTCATGGAGAACGTCTCCTTTATTAATAACCTCAAGCTGCGTCTCGGCTGGGGTCTCGTTGGTAACCAGAGCTCTGGTTCATACGCTTACGGTGCCACCATGTCGAACACCGCTACAGCCTGGGGTACGGGCTACTATCCCGGCAACTTCCCCAATGCCAACCTGAAGTGGGAGAGCACCAAGGCCTGGAACGTCGGTCTGGATATCTCTGCCTTCAACAACCGCATTGAGTTCATTGTTGACTGGTACTACAAGAATACCGACAACCTGCTGATGCAGGCTTCGCTGCCCTCATACGTTATCAACAATGACTGGATGGGTATGTCGGCTCCTTGGGTCAACTCGGGTGCTATTCGCAACACTGGTATTGAGTTCACGCTGAACACCGTTAACATCTCAACGAAGGACTGGCAGTGGCGCACAGGAGCTACGCTCTCGTTCAACCGTAACAAGCTGACCAAGCTGAACAGCGAGGGCTCCACCATTTCCGGAACCATCGGCACCGAAACCTACACCCTGTCTGACATTGGCGGACCGGTGGGCCGCTTCTACGGCTATAAGGTGATAGGCATGTTTAAGGACGAGAGCGACTTCTTCCAGAAGAACGAACTGGGTGAGTTCCTGCTCGATGCTACAGGCAACCGTGTCCCTGTAGCCCGTCCGGTTGACACCGAGGAAAACCTGCAGCCCATTGCCCAGAACAGCGTATGGGTGGGTGACTACATTTTCGAAGACATCAATGGCGATGGTAAGATTACCGAGGCTGACCGTACCTACATTGGTAACCCGAACCCCGACTTTACCTTCGGTCTGAACAACGTTATTACTTGGAAGGACTTCGAACTTTCCTTCTTCCTGAACGGTAGCGTGGGCGGCGACATCTACAACCTTGTCCGCCAGCAGCACACCAACACCCAGGGCTATGGTAACAAGATGAGCGAGGTGGCCAACTATGCCCGTGTCGCTCTGATTGACCCCGAGGGTTCTGCCAACGACATTACTAATGTCTATGTATCAAACGCTGAATCGGCCACCGTACAGCGCATCAGTGCTGCCGGTACCAGTCTGAACGACAACAACCGTGTGAGCGACCGCTTCGTGGAGAACGGCTCTTACCTGCGACTGAAGACACTGTCACTGGCTTGGAACTTGCCGAAGACATGGCTCAAGCCCTTGAAACTGGAGTGGGTTCAGATTTACGGTAATGTGCAGAACCTCTTTACTATTTGTGGCTACGACGGCTATGATCCCGAAATTGGTGCTCAGGGTCAGAGCGTTATCCTGCAGGGTATTGATAACTACCGTTATCCCTCACAGCGTATCTATACCTTCGGACTGAAAGTGAAATTCTAAATCAAACATCGAATACGTATTATGAAGAAGATCAATATATATATAATGTGTGCGCTGGCAGGAGTTTCACTGGCTGTCACTGGCTGCAAGGACGACTTCCTTGACAAGAAGCCTACCGGCAATTATACGGCAGAGACGTTCTACTCGTCGGATGCTGCCGTCAGAAAAGGCACGGAGCCGCTCTATAACCGTGCATGGTTCGACTTCAATCGCCGTGCCATCATCGGTATGGGCTCTTATCGTGCTAACGATGCGTGGAACCCTTACGTAAGTGCTGAGTTCGCCAAGTTCCAGGTAACGGCACTGACTGAGGACATGGGACTGGCATGGTCGGCCCTCTACAATGTGGTGACCATGAGTAATGCTACGCTTTACAACCTTGAAAAGTACTGTACCGATGATGTCAGCGAGGCAACGAAAAACGCTGCCATGGGTGAGTGCTACTTGATGCGTGGCTGGGCTTACTTCTACCTGCTGCGTGGTTGGGGTGCCAACATTCTGTTTGAGAATAACCAGGACATGGTTGATAACCCGATTCGCCCGCTTAACCCGGAGAGTGACGTGCTGAAGTTCATTGTCCGCGACTTCCGCAAGGCTGCTGATCTGCTGCCTGAGACCGGTGTTGACCATCACCCGTCGAAGTATGCTGCCAAGGCTGCTTTGGCCAAGGCACTGTTGGCACAGAGCGGTTGGGACAACACTACCAAGGGTGACCACTCTCGTGACGAGGCTACGTTGCGTGAGGTGGTGACGCTGTGTGACGAAGTCATCAATTGTGGGCAGTACAGCCTGATGGCTGAATATGAAGACCTCTTCAAGGCACAGAACAACGACAACCCGGAGACTATCCTTGCCATGCGCTGGGCAGACCCGAACACGGGAGAGTGGGGTGCCATGAACGCCCTCTACTCTGACCTGGCCTTCCCTGAGGTTACTGACGTCAATGTTTGGGGTGGTGCACTCCATGCCTCCATCGACATGATTGACCTTTACAACGAAGACCCCGCTGACAGCATTCGTCGTGATGCCACATTCTTTACTCCCAACGAATACTACAAGTATATCAAGGCTGCTGACGGTGGCTACACCTATGCTCACAACTGGATGCAATGCAAGAAGGGCGTGCTTGGTACTAAGGCCGACGTGGCTCCATGTAATGTGGCAATGATGGCTTCGCCGCTAAACACCTATATACAGCGTCTGGCTGATGTCTATCTGATGAAGGCCGAGGCCATTCTCGGCAATGCTCAGTCAACATCTGACGGACAGGCTCTGGCAGCTATCAATGCTGTGCGTCTGCGTGCGAAGGTTGATCCTTACACGGAGGTCACGTTTGACAAGATTTTACGTGAGCGCCGTATTGAGTTCTGCATGGAGTACTTCAACTGGTGGGACATGGTGACATACTACCGTTGGAAACCGCAGACCATGCTTGACTTCTTTAACAACAAGCAGCACCGCGGATGGGAAATGCGTGAGGGCTGTGTGCTGAAGAATGTCGATGGCACCATCAGCTATCGTGCCGTCTTCCCTGGTACCAACAACTGGTATCTCTTCAATGAGCAAGGATATTGCCTGTGGAACGACTGCCTGCGTGCCGGCGAGAATGACAATACTGTCGTACAGCCGCTGACACAAGATGAGTATGAGGGCCTCCGCGACAAGTTGCTGACCGATAAGGGCGCTGACTATCAGCCCATCAAGCTGAGCGACACCAACATCTTTATGCCTTATCCGGAGAGTGACGTCATTCAGAATGAGTATCTGAAGAAAGAGCCTGAGGCTTATGACTTTGGAGAATAATAAGAGACAATGAACATATAACAACTAAAGATAATAATCTTATGAAGCATCAAATAAATAGCATCAGCCTGTTGGTCCTGCTCTTGTTAGGGGCAGTGTCCTTTAGCCTGACAGCCTGCAGTGACAATAACTCGGGTGGTGGACAGCCGGAGATTACGGGTGTGAAGATTCTTAGCTCTGACACCACCAACTATAAATATGATGAGTTCTATACCAAGGCTGGTCCCGGCACCATGCTGGCCCTGATAGGTAAGAACCTCGGTGGTGCGCTGAACGTCTATATCAACAATCAGGAAGTAACGTTCAATACCACCATGAACACGGACCACAGCCTCATTGTGTCTGTTCCCACTGAGGAGAAGGGCTTTAAGCTTTCTGCCTTCGACAGCACCATTCCCGACGAGATTCGCGTCGTGACTCATGGCGGCTCAGCCTCCTACAGCTTTAAGATTACTGCTCCCGGCCCGCAGATGCAGCGCATACAGGCCGTCTATCCTCGTGAGACTGGTAACGAGATCAATATTTTTGGTCTGAACCTTGTTGACATTGAGAAGGCTTACTTCTCTGACATTACAGCCGAAGAGCTGGCAGAAACAGAGTGGACGGAGATTGGTGGAAACCATGTGGATATATCAAATATTCAGACGGTACTCATGGATCATCACCTGAATGCTTCGAGCAATTCTTATGAGACCACGTCACAGGTGAAGTTCCAGATGCCTGAGGTGCCTTACGAGAAGGGCGTCATTGTGTTTGAATGTACCGCTGGTACTACTTACCTCCCGTTCTACAAACGTCCTGGTCAGCCCACCATTACTTATGTGTCCTCTGACATGCCTCAGATAGGCGAGAACCTCATCATCAAGGGTTCTGAATTCGTTCAGGTGGAGAGCATCAAGTATGGTGATGTTACGCTGACGGCCGATGACTTCTTGGTCTCTGCTGAGGAAGATGTGATTGTGGTTCCGTTTGGTAAGAAACCGACAGCCGGCAGTGGTACAACGCTCACCGTCACCACGCCTGGTGGTGTTGTCTCGGTTGATCGTTTCTATGATTACACCACCATCTTGACCACCTTCGACGGTGATGCTGCCGATAATGGTTGGGGGCCGAATGCTGCTTTCGTTGATAGCGGCACGGCTGACGGCATTTATGCTTACTTCGACATTCCTGTGGAGTATCAGCAGTGGTGGGGCACCATGATTTACTTCCGTAAGGACTGGAGCGGCAATTCGTTCCCTCTCTCACCCAATATTCCCGCTACGGCAACAGCTGACGAGGTGTATTTCGCCATCAATGTCTATAATGACAACTCTGACTATAACAACGGCGTGTTTAATGGTTACATCCGTTACATGTTCCAGCCTATTGGTGACGCAGAGAATCAGTACGACAATGGTTTCGTATGGGCTGACTACGACACGCAGACTGGCTCCTTCGCACGTCCTGTCCTTGCTGACATCGACGACGAGGCTCCTGTTGGCAAGTGGTATCGCCACGTACTGCCGCTCAGTGTATTCGGCTGCTATGCTGGTAAGACCTATGGCGAGATTGTGAATGTCGGACTTAACCAGTTCCGGTTACAGTCTATCAATCAGGGTACGCCCTCTGGCAAGATTAACGTCAAGTTCGACAATGCACGAATCATTTATATCAAGAAGTGAAAAAATTATGAACATTATGAAGATAAAAAGCATATTTAGTATCCTGCTGCTGAGCGCTGCCGTTCTGGGTTTCCAGAGCTGTAGCGACAGTGACAGCGGCAGTAGCGCAGTCAACATTACTGCGCCAGGTACCATACTGTCTCTCGTTCATGAGGACAGTCCTATTGAGGAGCTCAACATCCCTATGGGTGAACTGACTTCTTATATGATTTCTGTGAAGACCGATGGCGGATGGACAGTGTCTGTTCCCGAAGCCGATGCCAGTTGGGTGCACATTACGCCACATGCTGGTTACGGGTGGGATGCCCTGAACAAAGACGCCGTCAACACCAGGGCTTACGTCAAACTGAGTGTTGACTATAACGAAGGGGCAGCCCGCAGCACACAGCTCACCTTTACAACGGGTAACCTCCAGGCAGTGCTCCGCATCAACCAGGCTGGTAAAGGTTCTGGAAGTGATCCTATTGAGAGTGTTTGGGACATGGTCGGCAAACTGAAGATGGGTTATAACCTCGGTAATACTCTTGAGTCGAACCACGACCTCAGCAACAGCTGGTTCAATCCCTCCGGACCTGGTGACTGGCAGACATGGGAGACCTGTTGGGGTCAGCCGCAAACCACCCAGGAGATTATTAATGCCATAGCTGATAAGGGATTTAATATTATTCGTGTGCCCGTTACTTGGTTCCCCCACATGGACGAAGAGGGTAACATTGACGAACAGTGGATGAACCGTGTAGAGGAAGTTGTCAACTACGTCCTGAACGCTAATTGCTACTGTATCATCAACGTGATGCATGACACTGGAGCACGTGGGGCAGACCGTACTGACCGCCACTGCTGGCTTACTGCCGACATTGACAAATATCCAGAGAACACCATCCTGTATCAGAAGATTTGGACGCAGATTTGCGAGCGTTTCAAGAATTACGACGAGCGTCTTATCTTTGAGTCCTTCAATGAGATTCTGAACAGTTCTTACTCGTGGACGGCCCCGTCCTCCGAGTCTGATGGTGCCTATGAGGCTATCAACAAGCTGCAGCAGGACTTCGTCAATGTTGTTCGTGCTTCTGGCGGCAACAATAAGTATCGTAACCTTGCTGTTACCACCTATTCTGCAACGGGTAATGCCGATGCTCCCGTCAATGCCTTCAAGGCTCCTCAGGATCAGGTGTCTGACCACATGTATCTGACCATTCACTCCTATGACCCGTACAACTTCTGTAATAACAACTCGGGTAAGGCACCAGACGGTTCGACGTATGACTACAACATCTTGATTTTCGATGATGATTGCAAGGCCGTCATCGATGGTGTCTTTGCCCGTGTCAACAAGCGTGCCACGGAGTGCGGTATTCCTTTCATCTTCGGTGAGTTTGGTGCTCTCGACTATGAGAAGAGCATGGCAGAGCGTGTGAAGTATGCCCAGTACATGGCCTCTAAGTTCAAGCAGTACAAGACGGCTGGTCTCTGGTGGATGAACCTCATCAACCGCAATGACCTGACTACTACCATCAAGTACGATGCGAACCATATTGTGGATGAGAGCCCAATTATTGATGCCCTCTTCCAATAGCGCTTGATTGACTCAAGTCAAAGAAATGCCCTCGCAAACCATTGCGAGGGCATTTTCTTTTGGTGTCTGCCTTAAAGTCATTACCTTTGCATCAGTAATCGTGACGATTATGCTTTTTAGTTATTCATTAGGTTAGTTAAAGATTAATAGTTTTAAGGCAAAAAGTTATGTTATTAGATGATCAAACGGCAATGATGTTGGTTTCTGTCACTATTGTGACTGTGTTGAGCATTTTTGCTCTTGCAGTGCCAACATCTGTCAGAAAAAAGAGCGCGGAGTGAGTGACTCATACCGTGCTCTATTTCTTTTCTTTAGACCTCTGCTTACTTAATGGCGATGGTGTATTCGCTCATGAATGAGGCACCTGGCATCAAGTGATTCATCAGGGGTTTATCGCGGAACTCTCCGTCATAGCCGCGCGGGTCACCGATGCCGTACCACGGCTCAATGCATACAAAGGGGGCGTGCTTGTCGAACGGACTCCAGAAGGCAATTACCGGCGTGCGGAAACTGACAGTCACAGCAGGCTGGTCTTCCTCGTCAAGTAGCACGGCCTGGCGCACCTGGCTGTTATGGATTTTCACGCTGTCGTTACGGAAGAAGTGGTTATTGAATTCCAATACACCATATTCAGCCTCTACGGGCACGTCTTCCATGTCGTGCGAACCATCCACATAGCTCTTTAATGCGATTAGCGGCTCTTTGTTGTCGAGCGTGATACAGCCCTCCAACTGGTCACCGTCTTTCATGCCTGGCACGTTGAAGGCCGGGTGACCACCAATCTGGAAGTGTATTTCGCGGTTATCGGTGTTCTCAACGTGCCAGATGACATGAATGGTATTGCCGTCCAAACGATAGGTCACGGCCAGATTGAAGCAGAAGGGATAGACCTTCAGCGTTTCCTCACTCTCGTGCAGGGCCAGCGTGACGCGGTCCTCACCTTTGCGAATAACCGTAAATTCCTTGTCGCGGGCAAAACCGTGACGCGGCAGATGATACTCTTTGCCATCTACGCGGTAGGTGTCGTTCTCAACACTGCATACTAACGGGAAGAGGATGGGACTGCGGCGTGGCCAGTATTTGGGGTCACCCTGCCACAGGTACTCATTTTCTTCTGCGTCTTTGATACTCTGGAGCTCTGCTCCCTTTTCAGCCACAACAATACTGATTTGTTCGTTTCTTAGTTCTATCATAGTCTTTATCTTAAATTAAGAATCCATGTCACAATATCCTTGAGAACCTCTTCGGCAAAAGTCTCTTCAATGTCGGCATATTCGGTAGGCATTCCCGTCTGACAATGCTGGAAGAGGTGGTTCAGCCCGTCATAGGCTTTGATGCAGCTTTTTGCGTTGGAAGGCAGTAGCCGGCGCATGGCGGCAAGGTTCATGTCGGCATCTACCTGTATGTCCTTTGTGCCGTTCAATGCCAACACAGGACAAGTGGTATTGCGTATGTTGTCAGAAGGGTCATAGACCGAAAAGAACTGCAGCCACGGCTGACCGGAAGCTTGCTGTTGCTGGCGGACCTGTTCCACCGTAATACCAGTATCAGTGCCCATTGCCTGAAGCTGTTTCCACACAATGCTGTCACCACTGACGGCTGGACCCGCCAGACTGACAACGAAATCAACCAGTCCTTTGCTCCCCAGTATAAAAGCAATCATGGAACCCTCACTATGACCGATGATGCCTATCTTATCGAAGCGTTTGTCCTGCTGTAGGAAACGGATGCCCGCCTCGGCATCACGGGCAAAGTCTTCGGATGTGGCATTTGCCAAGTCGCCGCCTGTTGATTGAGCTGTTGCACGGTCATCGTAGCGTAAGGTGGCTATGCCCTGACGTGCCAGACAGTCGGCGATGACGGCAAAGGGCTTGTGCCCCATCAGCTCCTCGTCGCGGTTCTGCTGCCCACTGCCAGTGACCATGAGCAAGACAGTCCCCTTCTCTGAGTCCCCCCAGGTGGGGAGCGACAGCGTTCCTGACAAAGTTGCTCCGTCTTGTTCGTTTTTGAAAGTTACTTCTTCAGTCTTATAGGGGAAGGGTGCCTTAGGTGTCTGTAGGCGACGGCGTTCTATGGTTCCTGCCTTCAGCGTCAGTGGCAAAGACATGGCACCCTGTGCGAACTGGCCTTTCAACTCATCCCCGACAAGTCGGGCTTTGTAAGATGCCCGCAGTGTCGGAATGCTGACTGCTATGGAGTCAGCAGAGAGAAAATCAGTTACAGCAGGAATTTTCTGGTCAGTTTGGTCTGGGCTCTCCATCGTAGAAGTGCCGTCTGGCAGAACATTGAGTACAATGGTAAGCTTTACCATTCCGGCATCCAGCTTACCCGTAAATGTGCCTTGCAGGTTCTGTGCCTTAGCAGTTGAGGCTGTCAGCAACAATGTAGCCACTAAAGCCAAAAGGAAGGCTGTCAACCCCACTATCAGTAAAAGAATTCTCTTATTCATGTATTCTGTTCTTTTTTATTTTTATGTACTCATGAAAATACCAGCATAGCAGCGGCACAAAGAGGAGTCCAAAGCCTGCCATTATCACTGTGGGATTGAAGCCGAGAAAGGCATTCAGCGTAATGCCGAATGACATGAGTGAAATCAGCACGGCCACGTATCGTATAAGCTTTACCGTCACAACAAACATTTCTGCAGGCGAATTGTCAGGAATGTTGAATGTCTCCGGCTTGTAGGCTAAGAAAAGCATCAACAGAACGCCAAAGCCTATGGAACCTGTCTGTAAGAGCATGCCGGCTCCTGCCTCGCGTACTTTTATAAAGAGTACGATGCTCAAGATGAGGGACAGCAGCACCAGCAATCCGCATACCAGTTCGATGAGTGTGCTCTCTTTGGTACGGTGCACTTGAAAGTTGATGTTATTCTTGTTCATTGTCGCTTCCTTTCTTCTTCTTTGGCAGACGCTTGGCCTTGCGTAGTGCTTCGGTTATGATCCACTGCAACTGGCCGTTGGTGCTGCGGAACTCGTCCGCAGCCCAAGCCTCTATTGCGTTCATCGTCTCAGCGTCAACGCGTAGGATAAAACTTTTTGTTGTCTTCTCGGCCATTAATCGTTGTATTCGCGTTTCAAGTACATCGAACAGTGATCTACAGCAACGAGCTCCCAGCCTTCGAACCCTAATTCGTTAAGTTTCTTTTCCTCCTTGAACAAGGGGGTGATGATCATATACTCAAACTTTTTCATCTTTTTGTTTAATGTTTATTGTTGAACGTCTTAGTGGTTCAGTGTTCCCGTGTTTACTACCGGCTGTGCTGATTCATCGCCGCAGAGCACAACGAGCAGATTGCTGACCATGGCAGCCTTCTTGTCGTCATCCAGTTCCACGACATTCTCATTAGAGAGTTTGTCGAGGGCCATCTTTACCATACTGACAGCACCTTCCACAATCTTCTCACGGGCAGTAATGATGGCTGAGGCCTGCTGACGACGCAACATGACTGCGGCGATTTCCGGTGCGTAAGCCAAGTAGTTGATGCGGGCCTCTACCACCTCAATGCCAGCCAATGCCAGTCGTTCGTTCAGTTTCTGTTCTAACTGCTCATTAATTTCCTCACCACCGCTGCGAAGAGTCAGCTCTTCGTTTTTGTTGTCTTCGTCGTCGTATGCATATTGTCCGGCAACCTGGCGCAGGGCAGCGTCACTTTGCACACGGACGAAACGCTCCAAGGCGTTCATGATGGAACGGACATCGGTGCCTATCTGCCCTTGTGCGCTGCCGGCCATGGTCTGTGAATCTACCTCGAACAAAGCCTTGTACGTATCTTTCAGCTTCCACACCAACACCAGGCCTATCATCACTGGATTGCCTGTCTTGTCATTCACCTTGATAGGCTCGGCATCAAGATTACGGGCACGCAGACTTACCCTTTTTGTGCCATAGAAGGGGTTTACCCAGAAGAATCCCGTCTCGGTGAAAGTACCGCTGTACTTGCCGAACCATGTCAGTACACGGGCTTCATTGGGTTCCAGCTGCATGAAACCGCACCAAAGAATGACGGTGACAATCAGCAATAAGGAACAGCCGCCCAGCATCCAGCCGCCCATAACCTCTTGTCCGTTCTCCTCAGACAATAGTATGATACCATAAATCATACCTACCATAGCACCAATGGTAAGCAGCAGGTTGACAAACAGCATCAGGAAACCATTTAAAACACTTCCGTTGAACTTAATCTCTTTCGTCTCCATATTACTTATATATTAAAAGTGAAACATTGTTTTGATATCATTTTGATATCGCAAAAGTATGTACTTTTTGGCAAACGGCAATGGATACACCCTCTTTTTTAACAAAGTTTTCAAATTGGGGAAAAAGAAAAGCGTATCAATGAAATCTTGATACGCTTTGTTTCAGAGTAGCGGGAGGGGGACCCGAACCCTCGACCTCCGGATTATGAATCCGACGCTCTAACCAGCTGAGCTACCCCGCCATTTTCTCGAAATCGGGTGCAAAGGTAATACATTTTCTTGAAACTGCAAAATTTTTACTGAATAAATTTTAAAATAAAAATAATTTGCAAATTTATTTTGTAATAAGCAAGCTTTTTTGTATCTTTGCCCAAAAGAACTAAAAACCAAGCAAAAATGAAAAAACTAACCGTAGAATATCCCCTTAATACCAAGTCGCCAAATATTGTGTGGGGCATGATAAGCACACCTGAAGGTATGCAGAAGTGGCTGGCTGACATCGTCGTGGCAGATGGTGAGGACATGATCTTTACATGGGGGCATCCGTGGACAGACCGTGACACAAAGACATCTCACATCCTGGAGTGTAATAAGTATAGTCATATTCGCATGCGTTGGGACTATCAGGAGAAGGATCCTCAGGCGTTTTGGGAAATCCGTCTTGAGCAAAGTGAACTGACGGGTCACCTGAACATGCTGATAACCGACTATGCCGATGATGCTGACATAGAAGACCTGCGAGGCATCTGGGACGACAATTTGGACAGGTTGCATCGTGTCAGCGGTCTTTGACGAAGTTGAAAAGTGAAGAGTGAAGAGTGAAGAATGGACAAGCTTAACAAAAAAAAGCTAAAGCGGCTGCAAATTCTTCACTCTTCACTCTTCACTTTTCACTTAAAATTTGTACCTTTGCAGCCGATTTATGTTTCGAATAAAGAAATTAGACGTATTTATTGCCAAACAGTTCTTGTTACTGTTTGCGGGAACTTTCTTCATCTGCCAGTTTGTGCTGATGATGCAGTTTCTTTGGCGATATGTTGATGACCTTATCGGAAAAGGCCTCTCGCTGACAGTGCTGGCTCAGTTTTTCTGGTACATGGGGCTGATGCTTTTGCCACAGGCATTGCCTTTGGCCATTCTGCTGTCTTCTCTGATAGCCTTTGGAAATTTAGGTGAGAGCTCAGAGTTGACAGCCATTAAGGCAGCCGGTATCTCGCTGATGCAGACCATGCGTTCTCTTGTTGTCATTACGCTGATTATTACTGGTGTCTCGTTCTACTTTCAAGATGTCATAGGTCCTGAGGCTAATAAATCGTTTGGCCAGCTGCTGCTGTCTATGAAACAGAAGAGCCCAGAGTTGGAAATTCCAGAAGGTGTATTCTACGACGGACTGCCTAACAGCAACATCTATGTGCAGAAGAAAAATCTCGATACCGGAAAGCTGTATGGTATCATGATTTATCGCCAAAATGGTAATTTTGATGACCATGCCATCATTTTGGCCGATTCAGGTATGCTACAGTCAACAGAAGAGAAGAAACATCTGTTGTTGACGCTGTATAGCGGAGAGTGGTTCGAGAACATGCGGTCCCAGGACATTGCAGGTAGTGCCAGTGTGCCTTATCGCCGCGAGACCTTCGGTACCAAGCGCATAGTGCTTGACTTTGATGGCGACTTCAATCTTGCTGATGTCAGTGGCATTGCAGCCAGTGCCAAGGCCAAGAGTATTCGTCGTATTTACCATGATTTGGACTCCATTCGTGAGTATAACGATTCCGTGGCCCATGCTTTCTTCTCTGATGCACAGTATTCTGCATTCCGCAAACCGCCCATCGAAAAGAAAGATTCTTTGAAGGCCGTTGCTCTTGCTGTAAAGAAGACGACCGATTTTGATTCTTTATACAGCAAACTCAGTACGGAAGAAAAGCAGCGAATAGTAAAGCTGGCTACTGACAATGCCAGGAATATCCAGATGGATTTGGAGGTAAAGAGTGAGTACTCCCGCTTACTGAACCGTAACGAGCGCCTGCACTCATTGGAAGCACTTGGCAAGATAACGCTTGCCCTTTCGTGCATTATCTTTTTCTTTATCGGTGCCCCGCTGGGAGCTATTATTCGCAAGGGAGGCCTTGGCGTTCCGGTCATTATCTCAGTTATTGTGTTCATCGTGTTCTATATCTTTGATAACACTGGCTTCCGTATGGCACGAGAAGATGAGTGGACAGTATGGTTTGGGCGTTGGCTGGGAACGGCAGTACTGACGCCTATTGCCGTCTTCTTTACCTACAAGGCCAATAACGACTCTGTGGTATTCAACATCGACCTCTACAAGAACATCATCATGCGGATGCTTGGATTAAGGCTGAAGCGTAACCTGACGCGTAAGGAAGTCATCATCGAAGATCCCGACTATGCAAAGAACCGGGCACAGCTGGTGGAGATTAATAGCGAGATTGACCGCTATATTCGTGAACACAAACTGTTGAAGTGGCCCAACCCCATTAAAGTGTTCTTCCGTCCTGGCGATGACCACGACATTGCTGAAATCAATGAGCGGCTGGAGGAAACGGTAGAGAACCTGAGCTACACCAAGGATTCCGTAATACTGAACGAGCTGAACAACATTCCCATCATAGCCACTCATGCCCATACCAGACCGTTTGTGCGTAAATGGCTTAACATTATCACAGGCATCATTCTGCCTTTGGGCCTGTTCTTCTATATCCGCATGCTGCGTTTCCGCTTCCGCCTGTATCGGGACCTGAAAAACATGCGGCAGGCCAGCGATGCTATTATAGCACGTATTGATGCAGCTCATACAGCTCTATAGAAACTATATATAATAGGTAATATAATACATATATAAATATGCAAGAGTTCAAACTAAATACGATTGACGAAGCTCTCGAGGACTTTCGGAAAGGCGATTTCGTCATTGTGGTTGATGACGAAGACCGTGAAAACGAAGGCGACTTGATTATCGCTGCAGAAAAGATAACACCTGAAAAAGTGAACTTTATGCTGAAGTATGCCAGAGGCGTGCTCTGTGCCCCCATTACTATCAGTCGGAGTGTAGAGCTGGACTTGCCTCGTCAGGTACAGGATAATACCTCAGTCCTCGGAACCCCGTTTACCGTTACCATCGACAAGCTCGAAGGCTGTACAACTGGTGTTAGTGCCCATGACCGTGCAGCTACTATCAAGGCATTGGCAGATCCGGCATCAACACCACAGACCTTCGGTCGTCCTGGACACATCAATCCGCTCTACGCCCAAGACCATGGTGTGCTGCGTAGAAGCGGACACACTGAGGCTGCTGTTGACTTGTGTAAACTCAGCGGTCTTTATCCTGCCGGCGCGTTGATGGAAATCATGAACGATGATGGTACCATGGCCCGTATGCCGGAGCTGCAGGTTTTTGCCCGCGAACACCACATGAAGATTATCACCATCAAGGACCTGATAGCCTATCGTCTGAAGAAAGAGTCGCTCATCGATGTGGGCGTTGAGGTCGATATGCCTACAGAGTATGGCCACTTCCGCATAGTACCCTTCCGCCAGAAAAGCAACGGACAAGAGCATTTCGCACTTATCAAAGGAACCTGGGAGGCTGACGAGCCCATTCTGGTGCGTGTCCACTCCTCGTGTGCCACTGGCGACATCTTAGGCAGTATGCGCTGCGACTGTGGCGAACAGTTACATAAGGCAATGGATATGATTGAGAAGGAAGGCAAAGGCGTGCTTGTCTATATGCAGCAGGAGGGCCGTGGCATCGGACTGATGAACAAACTGGCCGCCTATAAGCTGCAGGAGGAAGGCTACGACACCGTTGACGCTAACCTCTGCCTGGGTTTCAAGGCTGATGAGCGTGACTACGGTTGTGGCGCACAGATGCTGCGTCACCTCGGAGTGCACAAGATGCGACTGCTCACCAACAACCCCGTAAAGAGGGTAGGGCTGGAGGCCTACGGGCTCGAAATAGTAGAGAATGTCCCTATCGAGGTTACGCCTAACCAGTATAATCTGCGTTATCTGAAGACCAAACAAAGTCGCATGGGACATACTCTTCATCTGGAATAATCGTCATTTTGACGGAAAAACAAAATAAAAAGCAAAAAAAAGTTGTGATTTCTTCGCTATGAAGAATAAAATGATTACTTTTGCAGCTATAAAACATCCAAAACTGAATATGGCACAATTATCACACCGCCTGCAAAGACTTGCACCCTCAGCAACACTTGCAATGTCGCAGAAGAGTTCAGAAATGAAAGCACAAGGTATCGACGTCATCAACATGAGTGTCGGTGAACCTGACTTTAATACCCCCGACCACATTAAACAAGCCGCCAAGCTGGCCATCGATGAGAACTACTCGCGCTATTCTCCCGTTCCGGGATATGCCGAGTTGCGTCAGGCCATTGCCCGTAAGCTGGAGCGCGAGAATCATTTGCACTACCAGCCTTCGGAAATTCTGGTGTCTAACGGAGCCAAGCAGAGTGTCTGCAACACCGTGATGGCATTGGTGAACCCAGGTGATGAGGTCATCATTCCCGCACCTTACTGGGTCAGCTATCCTCAGATGGTCCTGTTGTCAGGCGGCAAGCCTGTCTTTGTGGAGGCTCGCTTCGACCAGAATTTCAAGATTACCCCCGAGCAGCTCGAGGCAGCTATCACGCCTAAGACACGTCTGCTTATCCTCTGTTCCCCCAGCAATCCTACGGGTAGTGTCTATTCAAAGGCAGAACTGGAAGGACTTGCCAACGTTATCAAGCGTCACGACGACCTGTTTGTGCTGGCTGACGAGATATACGAGCATATTAATTATGTAGGCAAGCATGAGAGCATAGCCCAGTTTGAGGGCATGAAGGAACGTTCCATCATTGTCAATGGCGTTTCGAAGGCGTATGCCATGACAGGCTGGCGAATCGGTTACATCGCAGCTCCCGAATGGATTGTGAAAGGCTGTAACAAACTGCAGGGCCAGTACACCAGCGGCCCCTGCTCAGTAAGTCAGAAAGCAGCAGAGTTCGCCTATACCCAGAGTCAGGAGTGCGTGGAGCAGATGCGACAGGCCTTCGAACGTCGGCGTAATCTCATCGTGGAACTGGCCAAGGACATTCCCGGTCTTGAAGTCAACGTTCCCGAAGGAGCCTTCTACCTGTTCCCCAAGTGCAGCAGCTTCTATGGCAAAAAGAGTGAGGTTGACGGAACCACCGTTAACAACTCCACTGACTTCGCCCTTTATCTTTTGGAGAAAGGTCATGTGGCTACGGTGGGCGGCGATGCTTTTGGCGATCCGGAGTGCTTCCGTATGAGTTATGCAACGAGTGATGAGAACATCCGGGAGGCCATGCGGCGCATCAAGGAAGTGCTCTCGAAACTAAAATAATTGAGAAATATCAAGTTAAAAAATATTAACTCCGCGTTTAGTCCGTCTGAATTTGTTATCTTTGCCAAGAAATACGAAGACGAAAAGTTTCCCTTCAAGACAATAAATTGATGTAAATGACGTTAAATCAGAAACATAACAAACTTAATTTTTAACAAATAACTAAAATCAAAACAATTAAAATTATGGCAACTACACAAAAAGCAACAGCCCCAGCTAAGAAGAGCCAGGGCTTCCAGGGAATCAAAGCAGCGTTCTGGATCATCGTTGTATGTTTCATCCTCGCAGTTTGTTTCTTCAAATTCTTCCTCGGTAACAGCGAACACATTAACCCCGAAACAGGTGCCGTTATAGACGGTAACATGTGGGGTACCATTTACAAAGGTGGTATCGTGGTGCCTGTCATCTTGACTCTGTTGTTCTCTGTTATCGCACTGTCTATCGAGCGCTGGCTGGCTCTCAACACCGCTTTCGGTAAGGGTAAGCTCCCCAAGTTCGTGGCTAACATCAAGGCAGCTCTGAACGCTAACGACTTTGACAAGGCTCAGAAGATTTGTGACGACCAGCGTGGTGTTGTAGCCAATGTAGTTGGTGCTTCTCTGCGTACTTACAAAGAGGTGGAAGGTGTTACAGGTTTGAAGAAGGAGCAGAAGATTGCCCGCATTCAGCAGGCTCACGAAGAGGCTACTCAGCTCGAGATGCCGACTCTGACCATGAACATGCCGATTATCGCTACTATCGTAACGCTGGGTACTCTGACCGCTTTGTTCGGAACCGTTGTAGGTATGATTCGTTCATTCGCTGCTCTGGCAGGTGAAGGCGGTGCTGACTCTGCAAAACTGTCAGAAGGTATTTCTGAGGCTCTGGTTAACACGGCATCTGGTATTTTGACGTCTTGGGTAGCCGTTGTAGCTTACAACTACTACACAAACAAGATCGACAAGCTGACCTACGCTCTCGATGAAGTTGGTTATTCAATTGCTCAGACTTACGAAGCTAACCACGCAGACGAGGCTTAATTTTTGCTAACCCTTTAAAACATTTATCGCTATGGGTAAAGTAAAAATTAAGAAAGCGGACGTCTGGATTGACATGACCCCTATGTCAGACGTGATGGTGCTTCTGCTGACTTTCTTCATGATGACGTCAACGTTCGTCACCCCGGAGCCAGTCAAAGTGAACGCACCTAACTCTGCCTCGAAGGTCAAGGTTCCAGACTTAGACGTGCTCAATATATTATGCAATCCTGACGGAAAGATATATATGAGCATGAGTGACGCACGTGATTTGCGTGCTACGGTAGGCGTGATGAACGAGAAATTCTCGGGTGGTCTGTCTCAAGCGCAGATTCAGTCGTTCAACGACAACGAGATGTTCGGCGTTCCCATGCGTCACATGAAGAACCATCTTGAACTGAGCTCTGATAGGCGTACCCCCGATATGGTTCAGTATGGTATCCCCACTGACAGTATTGAGGGTGGCATGAGCGAATTCCAGCACTGGGTGAAAGAAGCCAAGGCTGCCGCTCGTGACAACGGTCACACGCTCAAGCTCTGTATCAAGGCAGACTCTAAGACTCCTTACAAGACAGTCAAAAAGATTATGTCTGAATTGCAGGATATGGACGAGAATCGCTACCAGTTGATTACATCGTATAAAAAGAAGGAATAAGCTATGGCAAAACAGAAAGCAAGCAAACAGAAAAAGATGAATACCCGCGTCGACTTTACGCCGATGGTGGATATGATGATGCTTCTGATCACGTTCTTCATGCTCTGTACCACGCTTAGCAAGCCTCAAGCGATGCAGTTGACCATGCCAAGTAACGATGAGAACGTTTCCGATCAGGATAAGAATGCTACGAAAGAGTCGAACACCCTGACCCTCTACCTCTGCGGCGACAACAACGAGCTGGGTAAGGAAGGCGTCGGATACTACGTGGCAGGTATTGTGAATTATGATGACCCTTCATGCTTGAAGAAGGTCAATTACTATGAAATAGGTTCATTGCAGGAAGGCTATCAGGGCTTCTGTGAAGTTCTTTGGAACCACAAGAACGACCAGGGAAAGAAACCTGTAGTGATGATTAAGGCAGCTTTAGCCGAAGTGGACTCACTGCGCAAGTTGAAGAACAGTGACCAGCACGACTCCGTCTGGGAGAACAAGCTGGCCCAGATTCGAAAGGGTGAGATCAACGGACAAAAGGTGAACACGCTGACCGTCATCATCAAGCCAACTGACATCTCTACCTACGATAACATGGTAACCGCTCTTGACATTATGCAGATAATGGGTATTAGCACGTACGTCATCGACAAGATTAATGAGGACGACAAGAAACTTCTGACGTCAGCAGGAATCAAGTATGAATGATTGTATAACTTATTAAATGTATGAAGAATTATGGCTAAAATCGATTTAATTGACAACAATTGGACTGACCTTGTCTTTGAAGGCAGAAACAAGGCATATGGTGCCTATGTGCTGCGCCGTGAGACTGGTAAGCGCAACATTTGGTCAATCATCATAATGTTAGCGATTGCTGCTATCATAGCAGTTGTTGTGGGTGCTCAGGCTATCATTAAAAACGCTCAGGCGGAAGAGGAAATCACGGCCGACGTGAACCTCTCGGCACTTGCCAAGCAAGAGGCTGAGGTGGAGAAGAAGGCTCCCGTCGAGATTGAGAAACCTGAGATTGTGGAACAGGTGAAGAGCTCTATCAAGTTCGTGCCTCCCGTCATCAAGAAAGATAACGAGGTGAAGGAAGAGGAGGAGCTGAAGAGCCAGGATGACCTGAGTAAGACAGAGACCGCCATCGGTGCTTTCGACGTTAAGGGTAATACCGACGACGCCGATGCCCAGGTGCTGAAGGCCGTCGAGGAGGTAGCACAGCCCGAACCGAAACCGGCAGAAGACAAGATCTTCGATGTCGTTGAACAGGCTCCTACATTTAAGGAAGGCGACGTTCGTGCATGGCTTGCACGTAACCTGCAGTATCCTCCTGTAGCAGCTGAGAACGGCATCTCTGGACGTGTCGTTGTAGGTTTCGTCGTTGAGAAGGATGGTTCTATCTCTAACGTTCAGGTTCTCCGCGGTGTTGACCCGTCGCTTGACAAGGAGGCTGTCCGCGTGGTGAAGGCCATGCCGAGATGGAATCCTGGTATGCAGAATGGCTCACCCGTTCGTGTTAAGTACAACGTTCCTGTTCAATTTAAACTGCAGTAAGATGAAGCGATTATTCAACGTAACAGTTGGATTAACTCTCATAATAGGTTTGCTGTCGGCATGTTCCGACAGCAAACCTAAATATAATAGGACCGACACCTATAATTCCGGCACCATTTCGTTTGCGTCTGATGAGAGTTTCAGCCCTATCATCGATCAGGAGGTGCTCATCTTCATGACTGAGCGGCCTAAGGCCACGCTCATTCCCATCTACACCACTGAGCTTGATGCCATCAATATGCTTCTTTCTGACTCCATCTGTCTGGCTATTACGGCCAAAGACCTGACGCCCAAGCAGAAGGAGGCACTCAAGGCCAAGCATCCTACGGCGGCTACATTCCCCATAGCATACGACGGCCTGGCACTCATAGTCAACGCCTCGAACCCTGACACCTGTATCACAGTGAACGACATCAAGCGTTTGCTGACGGGGCAGATTACCAAGTGGAATGAAGTCTATCCCAACTCCAAGCTTGGCGACTTCAAGGTAGTCTTCGACAATAAGAACTCCAGCACTGTACGTTGGTGCGAGGACTCCATTCTTGGTGGTAAGCCCATCACCAATCCCAACGTGACTGCAGTAGAGAAGAGTGCAGAAGTCATTGATTTCGTGGAGAAACATGCCAACGCCATCGGAATCATCGGCTCTAATTGGCTAAAGAACAAGCGCGACTCAACCAATGCCACATTTAAGAAAGAAATCAAAGTCGTAGCGGTAAGCAAGGACAGCGTAGCCACAAAGGCCAACAGCTTCCAGCCTTACCAATACTATCTATATACTGGACAATATCCCCTCATTCGTACACTCTACGTGCTGATGGCTGACCCCCTTCGTGGTCTGCCTTGGGGGTTCTCCAACTTCCTCGTTTCCCCAAAAGGCCAGTTACTCATCTTCCGTTCCAGCATACTCCCTTACAGGGCCGACCTCACGGTCAAGGAGGTGATTGTGAACTGAAAGATTTAAACCTTTTCAGATTTGAAACGTCAAAGAGTTAGCTTACCAAATGTTTCACCGTTAAAACCAAACGAATTATGAAAACAATCAAATATCTATTCATCGGAGCCCTGATGTTAGTATTCAGCGCTCCTGCTGTAGCCCAGAGCGAAGACCAGGCTACCATCGATGCCATCACTAAAGTCATTAAGAACAGCAACGGTAACACCGAGTCTATCAAGGACGAAGTGAAGGCAGTCTATAAGAAGAACAAGAAGAACCCCGCAGTGCTCGTCGCTATGGGTAACGCCTTCAAGGAAGTCAAGGACACCGCCAGTGCACGTGAGTATGCCAACTACGCGCTGAAGGCTGCCAAGAACCATTATTCACCCGCACATCTGCTGCTTGGTGACATTTGGGCCATTGCCGACAAGGCTGGTGAGGCTGCTTCTGAGTATCAGATGGCCATTGACGACGACCCGAAGAATGCCGATGCCTACTTCAAGTATGCCAGCGTTTATCGTAAGGTCAGCCCGAAACTCGCCGTTGCCAAGCTCGAAGAGCTGCGCGCACAGCGTCCTGACGTTGCCGTTGACGCTATGGCTGCACGCTTCCTGTTCGATGCCAAGGACTTCGAAGGTGCTATTGAGACCTACAAGAAGGCTCCGCTCGCCAAGCTCGACCGTGGCGACCTGACCAATTTCGCTACGTCGCACTATTTCTTAGGCAAGCATGCCGATGGTCTGCCCATCATCGAGGAAGGCATCAAGCGCTTCCCGCGTCATGCGCCGTTCAACCGTCTGGGCATGTTCTTCAACTATGAGCTGGGTAACTATGACAAGGCACTTGACTTTGGCGACCGCTTGTTCAATGCCTCTGACAGTCTGAAGGCTTCTTGGATGGACCACTTCTATCATGGTCTTTCCATGCAGAGCGCACGCAGCGACTTTGATGGTGCCATCAGTGCGTTCAAGACAGCACTTTCGATGGACGTTCCAGCAGCCAACCGTGTGAGCCTTATTCAGTCCATCTATCAGGCATTCTCCACGAAGGGAGACTTCGATAATGCCATTAAGTATTATAATGACTATCTGGCCGCTAAGGGTAACCCCAGTGCTAACGACTACAACTCGCTGGCCAAGATGTATATCAAGCATGCAGAGGAAGTGCCCGAGGCAGAGCGTGAGCAGTGGATGATGAAGGCTGATGCCACCTATGGTGAGGCCATTGCCAAGTTCCCTGCCAATGCAGAGTATCTGAACATCCTGCGCGGACGTCTGAATGCTACTATCGATGCTGATATGACCCGTGGTCTTGCAAAGCCTTACTACGAGGCAGCTGCCGGCCTTCTGGAGGCAAAGGGTAACTTGGAGGCTGGTGAGAAGACACGTCTCGTGGAGTGCTACCGTTACCTCGGCTGGTACTACAACGAGAAGGCCGACAAGGAGCAGTGCCAGAGCTACTGGCGCAAGGTGAAGGAGCTTGATCCCTCCAACACCGAGGCTGACCAGTTCCTGCAGTAATCAGATATTTCAATCAATAGCAATCCAACTATAATGGGCATTTCCAAGAAGGGGTGCCCATTTTTTCTTTCATTTAAAAGATATTGGGCCGCCCATGAAGAAGTTAGTCTATATTCTTGTTACTGTACTGTTGGTGCTTACGGCCTGCACCCGCACCAGCCGGCATCCGCAGTTGGTGGCAGCCGACAGCCTGCTGCTGACGCAGCCCGACTCAGCCCTCACGCTGCTGCGCAGCATGAGCTTCACGGATAAGGCCGACCGCATGTACCACTACCTGCTGCTGGCCGATGCCTGTAACAAGTGCTACGACACGCTGCCCTCGGACTCTATCCTGCATGAAGTGACCGACTACTACGACCGCCACGGCTCTGCCAACGAGCAGGTACGCGCCCACTATCTCCTCGGCTGTGCCTACCGAGATCAAGGAAATGCTCCCTTAGCCCTTAACTATTACCGTATTGCATCTGAAAAGGCCGATACTTTAGCGGCCAATTGTGATTTCCTAACACTCAGTAGAGTGTATGGTCAGATTGCTGTCCTGTTCCACACCCAGCGAGCGCCAAGATTGGAAATTGAAGCACGCAAACAAGCTATTCGCTATGCATGGAAAGCTAACGACACTATATCGGCAATTATTTTTAATGAGTATTTGTCAGGAGCATACCACATGCTAAATGAGATTGATTCTGCATTATATTATAATCATGAATCGGCAAGAATGTTTAAGGAGATAGGGCGTAATGACCTTGCTGCTGGAACATTAGGATTCGACATTGATATATTTTTACGGAGGAAAGAATCTGAAAAGGTGAAGAAGTCCTTGGATGAATATGAACATCATAGTTCATATTTCCAAAGAAATGGCGAAATCCTAAAAGGCAGGGAAATATATTATTCATACAAGGCATCATATTATGAAATGATTGCGAATATGGATTCAGCTGAGTATTACTATCGAAAAACATTATATAGAAATCCAAATAATAATGCAAAGGAAGCAGCATACAGGGGCCTTTTGTCTATTTATCGAAAATCAAAAAACGGAGATTCCATCGCAAAATATTCTGAATTGTATTGCCAGATGAACGATTCTGCCAGCTTTGCTCATTCTGCCGATGAAATTACCCGCATGAATGCACTTTATAATTACGACGAAAGCGAACGTCGGGCGGCTCGGGAAGAAAAAGAAGCAGATTATTATAAAAATTTGTTGTTACTTGTAGTTCTCTTTACTGCTCTTTCCAGCTACTTCACATTCCGCATCATTAAACGGCAAAAACGATTAAGAAGACAAGAGCTCATTAAAGCCAATTCTTCCTATACAGCATTACTTGCAAAATACATTCAGGCACAACATGACTTGGAAACAGCCCAGCAGGGATTAAACGACTATCGTACGTTGAAAGAGAAGGAGATTTCAAGTCTTCAACATGAAATTTCTGCTTATCAGATAGAATCCAAACAACAGCAGAAATGGGATATTGAGCAGGCAATGCTTCATGATGCCATCGTTCTTCATTTGCATAAAATGGCCAGTAACGCACAGAAAGCCTCAGCTGTGGAATGGCGGGATTTAAACTGTTTAGCACTTGAAAAATTACCATCTTTTATCAATGTAATTTGCGACGAGTCCGTTCAATTAACAGACAAGGAAATAAAGGTTTGTATATTGACACGTTTGCATTTCATTCCTACAGAAATGGTTGCTTTGTTAGACTTAACCAAGCAACGTATTACAAATATCCGGGCTAACGCTAATCGAAAATTGTTCAATAAAGAAGGGGCAGGTTCCTTTGACATTAATATCCATAATATTTAAGAATCACTTCTTTGTCTTTGTAATAGGCAGAAAATGAATCTGTTACAAAAGTGTGTACTAAGTGTACTAGATATATTTGTCGATTTTGTTTCTTTTTCATAATTTTGTGGCATCAATTTTTAAAATGTTACAATTATGAAAAGAACTGTATTTTGTTTCATTTGCCTGTTAGTTATGTCACTAGCATGTCAGGCACAACATGTGATTGGTACACGGATTTTCTGGAGTGTTGCATACACTGATCCTACTGATTTGTCTAACGAACATCCTCGCGGTCCTGTGGCTCCTCCCGTGGTTTATCAGGAGGACAACACACTGACGTTCGTGGCTGACCACTCGGAGTATGTCCTTTATATTAAAGATGAGGACGAGGAGGTGGTCTATTCTACTGTCGTTACTTCTGTTGAGACGGAGGTCACGCTCCCCTCTTACCTCTCCGGCACCTATGAGATTGAGCTCGTCATGGGCAATTGGCTGTTCACTGGGTGGATTGATTTATAAACATAGTATTAACATTTTATTTTGTGAATTATGAAAAAAACATTAGTATTTTTACTTTCATTAGCTATTATTCCTACTAGTTTAAAAGCCCAATTCAAAATATTGAATGATGGAAATGCTATCCTTGGAACAGGGTCGTATTCTTTACTATATGGGGTACAAATGGATAAAAAGTTAGAAGTAAATTCATTTACTTCAGGCCTGTACGATAATATTGGCTTACAGAGTACAGCCATCATTACTAATACGTCACCAACAAAAATGGCCATTGGTGTCTTAGGCATTGGAGGAAACGGTTTATCTGGCAAGAATTTTGGAGTTTTCGGATACCTTGCTGGAAATAAAAACGGTGCTGGTGTTTTTGGTACAACTTGGTCTGATTTGAACATTTCTGTTCCTGGCTATTACGCAGCATTTTTTTATGGTCATGCATATGTTACCCATAATATTCATGCAGCAGCTTTTCTAACTACATCTGACATTCGTCTAAAGGAAAACATAGTAGAAGTGAGTCAAACAGAAGATAATATAAGTTTTCTTGATAAGATATTATCCATTGATGTCCTGGAATATAATTATAAGGATCGCACTACAGATTATTATCCAGAATTATCACATGGTGTATCATTATCAGAAGATGATGCAATGAAAGCATCTGTCTTAAAATCAGATAAAAGACATTACGGTGTATCTGCTCAGGATTTGCAGAAATTATTCCCCAATTTAGTTGAAGAAGAACAAGACGGCTATTTGTCGGTTAATTATGTTGAGATGGTGCCAGTATTACTTAGATCTATTCAAGAGTTGAAACAAGAAATAGACGAGTTAAAAGAGGAACTTAACGAACTCAAAGACCCAGAAATGGCAAGGAATAGTCCTGAAAAGGTTTCAACAACACTTCTCAAAAAAGCATCTCGAAATGGTAACAAGCTTTATCAGAACGCACCTAATCCATCCAATGAGCAGACGGTTATTCGCTTTCAGTTAACCGACAATATTAAGGAGGCAACTATTTGTTTTTTTGATTTGCAAGGAAAAATGCTTAAAAAGATACCAGTAACTTCTTCTCAAGACAGAATAATTGTGAATACGTATGAACTAGGTTCCGGATTATTTCTCTACTCACTTATAGTCAACGGACAAGAAATCGACACAAAGAAAATGGTGATATTAAAATAACACAATATTTGTTAATTATGACATATATATGTTTGATTTTTTCTAATTTTGTAATTAAATAGCAACAAGAGAGTAACAAATGAAGACTTTATATCAATTATCAATAATATGCTTACTCTTGTTCGTCGGACAGAAGGCATTGGGGGAAAGTGTGACCCAAAAAGTGCACTTCTCTAAAAAAGAATTGAAGTGTGATACTATAACCGGTGAAGATGGTCAAGTATATAATTTCTTATTATATCCAGGAACAGAGAACGACTCTTATAACCTTGGGCATCCTTCGCTTCCCATTAAATATGTAACAATACCTCTTCCATATACAGCAGATGACATTTCGTTAAAAATACGGCGTTTTAATGCTACGTCACACATTATTGGCTATAAGATATATCCTATCCAAGAACCGGAAGTAACATTCCTCGGTAAGATTCAGAAAGGATTTACGCCTTGTGATAGCCGTATTTACGAATCCATTATGCCTTATCCGGAGGAGCAGGCCAGAATTGAAGAAATCTCATGTATTGGGTATGGGGACAGGCTTGTTGTTGTGGCGGTATATCCTATAACCTATAGTCCTACGGAAAACCGTTATGAGTTTTCTGAAGACATAGAACTTAGCCTGACATATAAACATTCCCCAGACAGAGCAGGGGCTTTGGATCGAAATACACGAACAGTCGATATAGGAATTCCTTTTTATGAATACTGTGTAATTACAAGCCAGAACTTAAAGGATGCATTCACCCGTTTAATCGCATGGAAACGGGAAAAAGGTTTAAATGCTGGTGTCGTATGTAAGGAGGAAATTTTCGGAAATAATTATTGCAATGTAGGAGACACCGTATCTTCTATAAATGATGATGCCGGAAAAATTAGACAATACTTGCAATATGCATACGAATCAGGTATTACCAAATATGTCTTATTCGGTGGAAACGATAGTGTTCTACCCATCAGATATGGAACAGGCTTTAACAATTACTGGACTAAACCCCAAACAGCCCCAATCCCTAATGACTACAAAATTCCATCAGATTTTTATTTTAGTGAATTGAATTCAAATTGGAATAAAGATGGAGATATTTATTATGGAGAATATAATGATAACTTGGACTATGGGTCGGAATTGTACGTTGGACGCATATTGTGTTCTAATTCAAAAGAAGTACAAAATTATACAGATAAACTATTAAGATATGAAATGAATCCAGGGAATGGAGATTTCTCATATCTCAAGAAAGCCTTATATACACAGTCGGATGAAATGCAAAGAAATCACGAACAAGAATACATTGCTGCTCAACTTCAGTCTATTTTCCCTATAGATACGATATTCTCAGAAGTGCCATCTTATGATGACCCTAGCCCCACTGCGCCATACGGAAATGATGTAATAGCAATGATGAATGAACACTATGGATATGTAAGTTGGGGTGGACATGGCCATCCTAATGCAATAACAGTAAAATCTAATAGAGTATCTAAAAATTCTCATTATGGAATTACATCAGTACAAGGAAACATCCTATATATGACTCCAGAGTCCTCAAACGGACTGGATAATCTTACTAATAAAGACTATCCTATGTTCGCATATTCTATATCATGTACAATAACTCCCTTTGATGTTTTCAATGAATATACGGAATATCCAAACATAGGGCAGTCTTTTACGTTGGGAAAGGACTATGGTGGACCAGTACTTGTTGGTAATACAAGATATGGGTTTGTCGGAAGTTCAGCGTCAATGCAAAGAAAATTCAATGAATGTCTATTTGTGAATCCTATGGTTGGATATGCACAGAATTATGCAAAATTGAATTACCACAATCATTTTTTGCGGCATAGTTCAAACATCATAGGATGCCCCAATATCCACATTTGGACAGACATCCCAACACTGTTTTCGGCAAATATATCGTATAACACCAATAACAATTATGTTATCTCAGCAAACAATTCTATTACAGAAGCGGAGATTGGCATTCGTGACATAACACAGGTGAATGAAATAATAGATTCCATCAGTTTCAATCCTTCAACTGGGCCAAAGACACTTGCAAATGTGGAGAACAGCCTTATCACTTTAACTGGCAAGAATTGTCTGCCCCAGATTATGCCGCTGACCATTCAGAACACATCACTTCATGGCACGCATTATGCTATCGTTAAGGATGTTATCTGCGGACAGGATGTGAGAAACGGAACTCAAGGTGATGTTACCTTTGAACAGGATTCGAACTATACTTTTGAAACAAAAGGAACATTTGAACTGACAAAAGGTGTAGAAATAAAACTAGGAGCACAATTGGAAGTGATACCCTCAAAAATAAACTATTAAAATATTATGCTTATGAAAAAGTCACTTTTACTACTATTTTTCTTGGCTGTGCAGACAGTCCTTTTTGCGCAAGAGTATTACCCTGAAGGGACTAAATGGACGGAGATAAGGCTTGATACCCTGAAGTATGACAGTTGGTATTCAAAGGTTGGCGACGAATGGGTGCCGAACTTCGAGACCATTGATTATTCTGTGAAGGGGGAATATACGGACCAGGATTGGATTTTCAAAAAAGTATATACCAATGGTCCGGAATGGACAGACTCTCTCACGCTGTTGATATTAGAAGGTGAACAAGCGGAAAACATTTATGGACATAATTGTGTTTTGGTGTCAATGCCAGTTCATAACTATGATAGAGATTATATTACATTCCCTGCTGAGGCATACCAGTTTGATTGGAGCGTTGGGAAGGGACTTTATTTTCAGGATATTGCTCAAGAGCAAACGACATACATAGTACGATACGAATTCTACTATGGCATCATAGACGAAATAAAGGAAGGAGACTTCGGCGGTGTAAGACCGCTGAAGTACGTGGATCTGGACGGAAAAGCCCCTGAATGTGACCAATATGATAATCCCCAAAAAATAGACACGAAAGGCGGCCGTATTATTCAGGGAATAGGCATGACGGAATGGAATGACGGAGAATGCCTGTTCGGGCCACCCGACCCGTATTTTGCTTTGGCAGAGTTTGATTATGACCATGAAGATTTTTATCCTGAGCGTCACTACCGTTCCATGCTCGTTCATTTCGAGCGCAACGGAGAGGTGCTCTATGATGTCTGGCCTGAGAAAGGAGAAGTAACCGACGAGATAAAGTTCATAAGCAAAGATAAAGCACCTAAAGGCGATATTCTCTACGATCTGCAAGGCCGCCCGCTTTCAGTACCGCCCGCAAAAGGCCTCTATATACAGAATAGCCGTAAGTATATAAGGAAGTAAACAATAATTCGAATAATAACTGTATTCCCCCCGCCCGCATCTTATTGCATCAGTGGAAAATCGGGGATGCGGTTCTGAATGATCCATTTTTAGATATAATTATTTTGAATTATTGATATGAAGATGTATCTTTGCGCTGTTAACAACATAGTAACTTACGACGGCAACCGTCTGACGGGCGTGACGGAGGCGGCACCAGACTATGACGCTTCGGGCACGTTTGAGTACAAGGGGGCAAACGGCTCTGAGTACCTGTACGACAGCAACGGCTCGCTGATTGCCGACAGGAGACGTTATAATTAATAACTGTAATGTCACCCTTAAAGGAGGGGAAGTAATAATAAATCCAAACACGTATGTTAATTTGGGTGCAACGTTGGAAGTTAAAATTGAAAAAAATGAATCAAGTAATACATTAATAATGTATCTTTGCATTGGAATAATAACTAAAGATTACCTAATATGAAAAAGATTTGTTTACTTTGCTTAATGTTGCTGCCTCTTGTCGCTTTTGCACAGGATGCCTACAAGCCATTCCTGAAGGAGGGCAAGCGTTGGAACTATGAACTGGAGCATGTCAATGTTTGGGAAGACATGCACACAACA
>Ga0256404_1002410_pt1 | contig 41415 bp, 32 predicted proteins | sample RumenRJG_01DNA_FD_185990 | JGI IMG/M metagenome (GOLD analysis project Ga0256404, IMG submission 185990) | Bovine rumen microbial communities from Lethbridge, Alberta, Canada - RJG_01 | ecosystem: Host-associated > Mammals > Digestive system > Stomach > Rumen | place: Canada: Alberta | collected... | reverse complement strand
ACTCCATTCGGTAACAAGTATCGTCCCCAGTTCTACCTCCGCACCATGGACTGCACAGGTGAAATCACTCTGCCCGCAGGTGTTGAGATGGTAATGCCTGGTGATAACGTTGAGATCACTGTTGAGCTGATCTACGCTGTTGCTCTGAATAAGGGTCTGCGTTTCGCTATCCGTGAAGGTGGCCGCACCGTTGGTTCTGGTCAGATTACCGAGGTGTACGAGGATTAATACTCCTGGTCTTATAAGCCTTATAGGACTTATAGGTCAAAAAATAAAAAAAACAAGCCCCCGCTCATGGGTGGGGGCTTTTATACGGGAATAGCTCAGTTGGTAGAGCATCGGTCTCCAAAACCGAGGGTCGTGGGTTCGAGTCCTCCTTCCCGTGCTAAGAGAAAAGATAATATGAAGATTATTAAGACATTTATCAATTATTGCAAGGCTTGCTATGAAGAGCTTGCGCACAAGACAACTTGGCCTACCTACAAGGAACTGACGCAGAGTGCAGTGGTTGTGTTGTCTGCTTCGCTAATTATTGCAATAGTAGTGTGGCTGATGGACGTTGCGTTCAAGGCAGTCATGAGTTCAGTTTATCCTAACTAAAGAATAGAACGGAAGATGGCAGAGGCTTCAGAGATGAAATGGTACGTTCTACGTGCTGTTAGTGGAAAAGAAGGAAAAGTTAAAGAGTTCATCGATGCTGCAAAGAAGCATAATGATGTGCTCGAAAGTCACGTTGGTGAAGTCCTTCTTCCAACAGAGAAATATGCCATGCTCCGTAATGGAAAGCGTGTTATCAAGGAGAAGCTCTTCCTTCCGGGTTATGTGCTTGTTCAAGCTCATCTCCAAGGTGAGGTCGCCCATATGCTTCGCTTTATTCCTAATGTCTTAGGATTCCTTGGTGGAATGGATAATCCTCAGGTCGTACGTCAGTCGGACATCAATCGCATTCTGGGTACAGCCGAGGAGACGACAATAGAAAGTGCTGAGGTTAATATCCCATACAGTGTTGATGAAACAGTCAAGGTTACTGATGGGCCGTTCAGTGGATTTAGTGGCGTTATCGAAGAGGTTAACGCAGAGAAGCGCAAACTGAAGGTGATGGTAAAGATCTTCGGACGTAAGACTCCTTTGGAGTTGGCTTTTACACAAGTTGAGAAAGAATAAGGTGTAAATGTTACGGTACACCTGTTCTATATACGGTCATAGGAGGCTTCCACTCCTGCGGCTTATATAACAATCAATAAATATTAATAAACAGAAATGGCTAAAGAAGTTGCTGGATTAATCAAATTACAGATTAAAGGTGGCGCTGCGAATCCCTCTCCTCCCGTAGGACCTGCACTGGGTTCGAAAGGTATTAACATTATGGGATTCTGCAAAGAGTTCAACGCCAGAACCCAGGATAAGGCAGGTAAGATTCTTCCTGTTGTTATCACATACTATGCAGACAAGTCTTTTAGCTTCATTATCAAGACTCCCCCTGCAGCCGTTCAGTTACTGGAGGCTGCCAAGGTGAAGAGCGGTTCTGCTCAGCCTAACCGTAAAAAGGTTGCTACCGTTACCTGGGATCAGGTACGTGCAATCGCTGAGGACAAGATGAGCGATTTGAACTGTTTCACTGTTGAGTCAGCTATGAAGCTGATTGCCGGTACAGCTAGAAGCATGGGTATCACTGTTAAAGGGGACTTCCCTGGTTAAATAACAAATAACTTCAATTAAGAAAATGAGTAAACTGACAAAAAATCAAAAGTTGGTAGCTGATAAGGTTGAAGCAGGGAAAGCATACTCTTTGAAAGAAGCTGCAGAGCTGGTAAAGGAAATTACCACTACTAAGTTCGACGCTTCTGTCGATATCGATGTACGCTTGGGTGTTGACCCGCGTAAAGCTAACCAGATGGTTCGTGGTGTTGTATCACTGCCGAATGGTACTGGTAAGGTTACACGCGTCCTCGCTCTCTGTACTCCCGATCAGGAAGCTGCTGCTAAGGAAGCTGGCGCCGACCACGTTGGTCTCGACGAGTATATCGAGAAGATCAAGCAGGGTTGGACTGATGTTGATGTGATTATTACAATGCCCTCATGCATGGGTAAGTTAGGTCCTCTCGGACGTGTATTGGGTCCTCGTGGCTTGATGCCTAACCCCAAGAGCGGTACTGTTACTATGGACGTTGCTAAGGCAGTCAAGGAAGTAAAGCAAGGTAAGATTGACTTCAAGGTTGACAAGGCAGGTATTGTACACGCCTCAATCGGTAAGGTTTCTTTCACTCCCGAGCAGATTTTCGAGAATGCAAAAGAGTTCTTGCAGACTATTATCAAGCTGAAGCCGGCTGCTGCCAAGGGTACCTATATGAAGAGTGTCTTTATCTCCAGCACGATGAGCGCTGGTATCAAGGTAGATCCTAAATCAGTTGAATAACTCGTAAAAGTTTAGTAAAATGAAAAAGGAATTAAAAGATACTATCGTAGTAGAACTTGGACAGAAGCTGAAGGAATATCCTCATTTCTATCTGGTTGATATTGCCGGACTGAATGCAGAGCAGACTAGCGACCTTCGTCGTAAGTGCTTCAAGAATGAGATTAAGATGGTTGTAGTGAAGAACACGCTTCTTCACAAGGCTTTCGAGGCTTCTGATGTAGATTTCGCTCCTCTCTATGATAGCTTGAAAGGCAGCACAGCTGTGATGTTTACACAAACAGCTAACGTACCTGCAAAGCTTCTGAAAGAATACACCAAAGAAAGTGTGCCCGCACTGAAGGCTGCTTATGCCGAAGAGGGTTTCTTCGTAGGTGCAGACAAACTGTCAGAACTGGTTGCTATCAAGAGCAAGAACGAACTTATTGCCGACGTTGTCACATTGCTGCAATCTCCTATCAAGACTGTGGTGTCTGGCTTGAATGCTGGTGGCAAGATTCACGGATTGCTTGACGCTATCGCAGAGCGTAACAAATAATGCGAACGAGTAAAAACATTAACATTAAAAAACAATTAAAATTTTAAATAAAATGGCAGATATTAAAGCTATTGCTGAAGAGTTGGTAAACCTCTCAGTTAAGGAAGTACAAGAGTTGGCAACAGTCCTGAAGGACGAGTATGGAATTGAGCCCGCTGCAGCCGCTGTTGCTGTTGCTGCTGGTCCCGCAGCTGGTGGCGCTGCCGCTGCTGCTGAGGAGAAGTCTTCTTTCGACGTTGTTCTGAAGGAGGTTGGCGCAGCTAAGCTCCAGGTTGTTAAGGCCGTTAAGGAGGCTTGCGGTCTGGGTCTGAAGGAAGCTAAGGATCTCGTAGACGGTGCTCCTTCTACCCTGAAGGAAGGTCTGTCTAAGGACGAGGCTGAGAACCTGAAGAAGGCTATCGAAGAGGCTGGCGCAGTAGTTGAGCTGAAATAATATTAGCACAACAACAATAAATATGGTTGGGAGCTCTCCAGTAGAGGGTTCCCGACCATTTTCTTGTCTTTTATAATCCGGGCTGTCCGGATTCTCCGGAATTTCCGGTTATAAATCAAAACAATAATATATGGCTTCAAAAGTAATAGATAACAGAGTAAACTTTGGCAGCGTCAAGAATCCGATGCCGTTTCCGGATTTTCTCGATGTGCAATTAAAGTCTTTCAAAGACTTCCTACAGTTGGACACTCCACCTGAGGAACGCAAGAACGACGGTCTGTATAAGGTGTTCGCAGAGAACTTCCCCATTACAGATACGCGTAACAACTTTGTTCTTGAGTTCTTGGACTACTATATTGATCCGCCCCGCTACACCATTGACGAGTGTCTTGAGCGCGGTCTGACCTATAGCGTACCTTTGAAGGCTAAGTTGAAACTTTATTGCACTGATCCTGACCATGAAGATTTTGGAACAGTGATACAGGATGTATTCCTTGGCCCTATTCCGTATATGACAGCTAATGGTACCTTTGTGATAAATGGTGCCGAGCGTGTCGTTGTTTCACAGTTGCACCGTTCTCCTGGTGTGTTCTTCGGACAGAACGTACATGCCAATGGTACTTTGCTCTATTCTGCACGAATCATTCCATTCAAAGGTTCATGGATAGAGTTTGCTACTGATATCAACAACGTCATGTATGCTTACATTGACCGTAAGAAGAAGTTACCTGTTACCACACTGCTGAGAGCCATTGGTTTCGAGACTGATAAGGATATCTTACAGATCTTCAACCTTGCAGAGGAAGTGAAAGTCAATAAGGCTTCGCTCAAGAAGGTTGTCGGATGTAAGCTTGCCGCTCGTGTCTTGAAGAGCTGGAATGAGGATTTCGTTGACGAGGATACAGGCGAAGTTGTATCTATTGAGCGTAACGAAGTCATCATGGAGCGTGAGACGGAGATAACCGATGATAACATGATGGAGATCCTGGAGAGTGGTGCTTCAACGATTCTCGTACACAAAGACGAGTCGGTAGCACAAGACTACTCTATTATCTTCAATACCCTGCAAAAGGACCCGTCGAACTCGGAGAAGGAGGCCGTGCTCTATATCTACCGTCAGCTGCGTAATGCAGATCCTGCCGATGATGCAAGCGCACGTGAGGTTATCCAGAACCTGTTCTTCTCAGACAAGCGTTATGACTTGGGTGATGTAGGTCGTTATCGTATCAACAAGAAACTGGGCCTGAACACGGAGATGGATGTTCGTGTCCTGACAAAGGAAGATATTATTGAGATTATCAAGTACTTGATTCAATTGATAAACTCAAAGGCTACCGTCGATGATATTGACCACCTGTCTAATCGTCGTGTACGTACAGTCGGAGAACAGTTGTCTAACCAGTTCTCTATTGGCTTGGCCCGTATGAGCCGTACCATTCGCGAACGTATGAATGTCCGCGATAATGAAGTGTTTACGCCGACAGATCTTATTAACGCCAAGACTATTTCCAGCGTTATTAACTCGTTCTTCGGAACGAACCCGTTGTCACAATTCATGGATCAGACCAACCCGTTGGCTGAGGTAACGCACAAACGTCGTCTCTCCGCTCTGGGTCCTGGTGGTCTCTCGCGTGAACGTGCAGGTTTCGAGGTTCGTGACGTACACTATACACACTATGGCCGTCTGTGTCCTATTGAGAGCCCTGAAGGACCAAACATCGGTCTGATTTCATCATTGTGCGTATATGCAAAGATTAATGAACTTGGCTTCATCGAGACCCCATATCGTAAGGTTGAAAACGGTGTCGCTAATCTGAATAATAATGACATCGTATACTTGACAGCCGAAGAAGAGGAAGATCATGTAATCGGACAGGGTAATGCCCCCTTGAATGATGATGGTACCTTTATCCGTCCTGTTGTCAAGTGCCGTCAGGATGCCGACTTCCCTGTTGTGCCTCCTACGCAGGTTGACTTGATGGACGTTTCTCCTCAGCAAATTGCCTCTATCGCAGCTTCGCTGATCCCGTTCTTGGAGCACGACGATGCTCACCGTGCGCTGATGGGATCGAACATGATGCGCCAGGCTGTTCCTCTGCTTCACAACGAGGCACCTATTGTTGGTACTGGTATTGAGAAACAGGTGTGCGAGGATTCTCGTACGATGATTACTGCCGAAGGCGACGGTGTCGTCGACTATGTGGATGCTACAACAATCCGCATTCTGTATGACCGTACTGAGGATGAAGAGTTTGTCAGCTTCGAACCGGCATTGAAGGAATATCGTATTCCGAAGTTCCGTCGTACCAACCAGAATATGACTATTGACCTGCGTCCTATCTGTGATAAGGGTCAGCGCGTCAAGAAGGGTGATATTCTGACAGAAGGCTATGCTACTGAAAATGGTGAGTTGGCGCTCGGTCGTAACCTGCTTGTGGCTTACATGCCTTGGAAGGGTTATAACTATGAGGATGCTATCGTGCTCAATGAGCGTATTGTTCGTGAGGATGTCTTGACTTCTGTACACGTTGATGAGTACTCACTGGATGTTCGTGAGACCAAGCGTGGTGCTGAGGAGTTCACCGCAGATATCCCCAACGTTAGTGAGGAGGCTACTAAGGACCTCGACGACAACGGTGTTATCCGAGTCGGTGCTCGTGTCGAGCCTGGTGATATCCTTATTGGTAAGATTTCACCGAAGGGTGAAAGTGATCCCTCACCAGAAGAGAAGCTGTTGCGTGCCATCTTTGGTGACAAGGCTGGTGATGTGAAGGACTCTTCTTTGAAGGCCAATCCTTCATTGACTGGTGTTATCATCGACAAGAAGCTCTTTACTCGTGCCGTTAAGACACGCCAGACAAAGCAGCAGGATAAGGTAACCTTGGCTAAGATAGATGAAGAGCATCAGGCAAAGATTGACGACTTGAAGGATATTTTGGTAGAGAAACTGATGACGCTCACCAAGGGTAAGACCTCACAGGGCGTTAAAGATTATACTGGCGCAGAAATTATCTCGAAGGGTAGTAAGTTTACTGTTACCAACCTGAAAAATCTGGAATATGGTGATATACAAATCAGTCATTGGACAAGTGATGAGCACAAGAATGAGCTTATTGCCAAACTGATTATTAACTATATGAAGAAGTTTAAACTTCTTGACGCTGAGATGAAGCGTAAGAAGTTTGCCATCACTATTGGTGACGAGTTGCCCTCAGGTATCTTGCAGATGGCAAAGGTTTATGTAGCCAAGAAACGTAAGATTGGTGTCGGTGATAAGCTGGCCGGTCGTCACGGTAACAAGGGTATTGTATCGAAGGTGGTACGTCAGGAGGATATGCCGTTCTTGGAGGATGGTCGTCCTGTTGATTTGGTACTTAACCCACTGGGTGTGCCTTCTCGTATGAACCTCGGTCAGATTTTCGAGGCTATTCTTGGTGCAGCAGGTAAGCGTCTGGGTGTGAAGTTTGCTACTCCGATTTTTGATGGTGCAAAACTTGACGACCTCGCAGAATGGACTGATAAGGCTGGCCTGCCTCGTCTTTGCTCTACTCATCTTTACGATGGTGAGACGGGTGAGAAGTTCGACCAGCCTGCAACGGTAGGTATTACCTACTTCTTGAAACTCGGCCACATGGTAGAGGATAAGATGCACGCACGTAGCATCGGTCCGTACTCTCTGATTACACAGCAACCCCTCGGTGGTAAAGCACAGTTTGGTGGTCAGCGTTTTGGTGAGATGGAGGTTTGGGCACTGGAAGCCTTCGGTGCCAGCCATGTACTGCAAGAGATCTTGACCATCAAGTCTGATGATGTTGTGGGTCGTGCTAAGGCATATGAGGCCATTGTCAAAGGTGACCCGATGCCGACTCCTGGTATTCCAGAGTCACTCAATGTGTTGCTGCATGAGTTGAAGGGTCTAGGCCTCAGCATCAAGATGGACTAATAGATAATGGATAATTGAAAAAAAGAAATTAGAAAATTATGGCTTTCAAGAAAGATTCAAAGATAAAGACAAACTTCACCAAGATTACCATCGGACTGGCTTCTCCTGAGGAAATCCTCGAAAGTTCTTTTGGTGAGGTGACAAAGCCTGAGACCATCAACTACCGCACCTACAAGCCTGAGCGTGACGGTTTGTTCTGCGAGCGCATCTTCGGTCCTACCAAGGATTACGAGTGTGCCTGCGGTAAGTACAAGCGTATCCGTTATAAGGGTATTGTCTGCGACCGTTGTGGTGTAGAGGTTACTGAGAAGAAAGTACGTCGTGAGCGTACAGGTCATATCGAACTGGTTGTTCCTGTTGCCCACATCTGGTACTTCCGTAGCCTTCCAAATAAGATTGGCTACCTCCTTGGCCTTCCCACCAAGAAGCTCGATGCCATCATTTACTATGAGCGTTATGTGGTTATCCAGCCAGGCGTTATGGCAGGTAAGAAAGACGCAGAGGGAAATGATGCCCTTGGTGCTAATATGTATGATTTGCTGTCAGAGGATGAGTATAACGACATTGTCGACAATCAGATTTCTCCTGAGAACGCCTATCTGGATGACAGTGATCCTAATAAGTTCATCGCCAAGATGGGTGCTGAGGCCATTTACGACTTGCTCGTCCGTCTTGACCTCGACTCGCTTTCATATGAGTTGCGTGACCGTGCCAACAGCGACTCTTCAGTTCAGCGCAAGAACGAGGCACTGAAGCGTCTGCAAGTTGTTGAGGCATTCCGCACCAGTGTTGAGAAGGGCATTAATCGTCCTGAATGGATGATTATGAAGATTATTCCCGTAACTCCTCCCGAGTTGCGTCCGCTCGTTCCGCTGGATGGTGGTCGTTTCGCCACTTCCGACTTGAACGACCTTTATCGTCGTGTCATCATCCGTAACAATCGTCTGAAGAGACTGATGGAGATTAAGGCTCCTGAGGTGATTCTCCGTAACGAGAAGCGTATGTTACAGGAGGCAGTTGACTCATTGTTCGATAACTCCCGTAAGTCATCAGCAGTAAAGAGCGACTCAAACCGTCCGTTGAAGTCACTCTCAGACTCACTGAAAGGTAAGCAGGGACGTTTCCGTCAGAACTTGCTTGGTAAGCGTGTCGACTACTCAGCCCGTTCGGTAATCGTTGTAGGTCCTGAGTTGAAGATGGGTGAATGCGGTCTTCCTAAGCTGATGGCAGCAGAGCTCTATAAGCCGTTTATTATCCGTAAGCTCATCGAGCGTGGTATTGTAAAGACGGTGAAGAGCGCTAAGAAGATAGTTGACCGTCGTGAGCCTGTCATCTGGGACATTCTGGAGAATGTGATGAAGGGTCATCCTGTGCTCTTGAACCGTGCACCAACACTGCACCGTCTGGGTATTCAGGCCTTCCAGCCCAAGTTGATTGAGGGTAAGGCAATCCAGTTGCATCCATTGGCTTGTACAGCGTTCAATGCCGACTTCGACGGTGACCAGATGGCTGTTCACCTTCCCTTGTCAAATGAAGCCATTCTGGAAGCTCAGATTCTGATGCTCCAGAGCCATAATATTTTGAACCCTGCCAATGGTGCTCCTATCACCGTTCCTTCACAGGATATGGTGCTCGGTCTCTACTATATCTCAAAGATCCGCCCAGGTGCAAAGGGTGAGGGACTGACGTTCTATGGCCCAGAAGAGGCTATCATTGCCCACAACGAGGGCAAGTGCGACCTGCATGCTCAGGTGAAGGTAATGGTTGATGATATTGTTGACGGAAAGCCCCAGAAGCATATGGTTGAGACCTCTGTCGGCCGTGTCATTGTAAATGGCATCATTCCGAAGGAAGTAGGTTATGTCAACAAGATTATCTCTAAGAAGTCACTGCGTGACATCATTGCTGACGTTATTAAGAACGTAGGTTTCGCAGAGGCATGTGAGTTCTTGGATGGTATTAAGAACCTTGGTTATCGTATGGCCTATGAGGCAGGTTTGTCATTTAACCTTGACGACATCATTATCCCTGAGGCCAAGAAAGACCTTGTCGAGAAAGGTAACGAGGAGGTTCGTCAGATTACTGAGAACTACAATATGGGCTTCATCACCGATAATGAGCGTTATAATCAGGTTATTGATACCTGGACGCATATTAATAATGACCTTGGCAATGTGCTGATGAAGGAAATGACTGAGGCAGACCAGGGCTTCAATGCCGTATTCATGATGCTTGACTCCGGTGCCCGTGGTAGTAAGGATCAGATTCGTCAGCTCTCTGGTATGCGTGGTCTGATGGCCAAGCCCCAGAAGGCCGGTGCAGAGGGCGCTCAGATTATTGAGAACCCGATTCTATCAAACTTCAAGGAGGGTATGTCCGTGTTGGAGTACTTCATTTCTACGCATGGTGCCCGTAAGGGTCTTGCTGATACGGCTATGAAGACGGCTGACGCCGGTTACCTGACACGTCGTCTGGTCGACGTATCACATGACGTGATTATCAACGAAGAAGACTGTGGTACCCTTCGTGGTCTTGTCTGCACTGCTCTGAAGAATGGTGATGAGGTCATCTCAACCCTTTATGAGCGTATCCTTGGCCGTGTATCTGTTCATGACATCATCCATCCTTCTACAGGTGAACTGATTGTAGCTGCCGGTGAGGAGATTACGGAGCCTATTGCTCAGGCTATCGAAGACTCTCCTATTGAGAGCGTCGAGATTCGTTCCGTACTCACCTGTGAGTCAAAGCATGGCGTCTGCATGAAGTGTTACGGACGTAACCTCGCAACCCGTCGTATGGTACAGAAGGGTGAGGCCGTTGGTGTGATTGCTGCACAGGCTATTGGTGAGCCAGGTACTCAGCTGACACTGCGTACGTTCCACGCTGGTGGTGTGGCTGCTAACGCAGCAGCAAATGCCAGCATTGTGGCTAAGAACGACTCAAAGATCGAGTTGGAAGAAGTACGTGTTGTACCGTTCGACGAGGATGGTCGCGAGTGCGAGATGGTAGTGAGCCGTTTGGGTGAATTGCGCTTTATAGATACGCACACCAATATCGTATTGTCTACAGTTAACGTTCCTTATGGTTCTTCGCTCTATTTCAAGAACGGTGATACCGTGAAGAAAGGCGACAAGGTTGCTCAGTGGGATCCGTTCAATGCCGTTATCGTTACGGAATACGCAGGTACTTTGAAGTTCCACGATGTAGTAGAGGGTATCACCTTCCGTGCTGAGACTGACGAGACAACCGGCTTGACCGAGAAGATTGTTACAGAGTCGAAAGATAAGTCAAAGGTTCCTACTTGTGACATCATTGATGCTAATGGTGATGTGATTGGTACCTATAACTTCCCTGTGGGTGGTCACGTTGTCGTAGAAGACGGCCAGACCGTCAAGACAGGTGAGACTCTCGTTAAGATTCCTCGTGCTGCAGCCAAGGGTGGTGATATTACCGGTGGTCTGCCTCGTGTTACAGAGTTGTTTGAGGCTCGTAACCCATCTAACCCCGCTATCGTATCTGAAATCGACGGTGAGGTAACCATGGGTAAGGTAAAGCGTGGTAACCGTGAGATTATCGTAACCTCTAAGACAGGCGAGCAGCGTAAATACCTCGTATCTCTGTCAAAGCAGATCCTGGTACAGGAGCATGATGCTGTACGTGCAGGTACGCCGTTGTCTGATGGTGTTATCACTCCTGCCGACATCCTTGCCATCAAAGGTCCTACGGCCGTTCAGGAGTACATCGTCAATGAGGTACAGGACGTTTATCGTCTGCAGGGTGTGAAGATCAATGACAAGCACTTTGAGATTATCGTCCGTCAGATGATGCGTAAGGTACAGATCAACGATGCCGGTGATACCTCGTTCCTTGAGTCCGACATCATCGACAAGCTTGACTTTGCTGAGGAGAACGACCGCATCTGGGGTAAGAAAGTCGTTGTTGACGCCGGTGACTCTGAGAATCTGCAAAAGGGTCAGATTGTCACGGCTCGTAAGCTGCGCGATGAGAACTCCATGTTGAAGCGCCGTGACCTGAAACTTGTCCAGGTGCGTGATGCCGTTCCAGCAACGTCAACGCAGATTCTGCAAGGTATTACCCGTGCAGCTCTGCAGACCAAGTCGTTCATCTCTGCTGCATCGTTCCAGGAGACCACCAAAGTGCTCAACGAAGCCGCTATCCGTGGTAAGGAAGACCACTTGGAGGGTATGAAGGAGAACGTGATTGCCGGTCACCTGATTCCTGCTGGTACAGGTCTTCGTGAGTTCGACAAGATCATTGTCGGTTCGAAGGAAGAGTACGAGCGTATGCAGGCTAACAAAAAGAATGTGCTTGACTACGCTGAAGAGGCCGTTCTTGACGAGAAGTAAGCTAGTAATCATTAACTCATAAATAAGAAGGCACCGTCGCATGCTGTTGTGGCGGTGCTTTTTTCAACGAAAGATGAAGAAACTGTATATCGAGACCTATGGTTGCCAGATGAATGTGGCCGACTCTGAAGTGGTTGCCTCTGTCATGCAGATGGCAGGCTATGAGTCGACAGAGGTCCTTGAGGAGGCTGACGCCGTTTTCCTGAATACCTGTTCCGTACGAGATAATGCCGAACAGAAAATCTATCACCGTCTGGATGCACTCGATGCCATGCGTCGCAAACATCCCATAATTATCGGTGTGTTGGGCTGTATGGCTGAACGTGTGAAGGAAGACCTGCTAGAGCATCATCATTGCGACTTGGTTGCCGGCCCTGATGCCTATCTCTCTCTGCCCGATCTGATAGCACAGGCAGAAACCGGTCATAAGGCGATCAATATCGAGTTGTCGACCAGTGAGACCTATAAGGATGTTGTTCCCCAACGTTTGCATGGAGCGAAGATAGGCGGTTTTGTCAGCATCATGCGAGGCTGTAACAACTTCTGCCATTATTGCATCGTTCCTTATACCCGTGGTCGAGAGCGTAGTCGAGATATAGAAAGCATCCTGCGTGAGGTACGAGATTTGCGGGACCGTGGATTTAAAGAGGTTACCCTGCTTGGTCAGAATGTCAACTCTTACCATTTTGAGGAGATAGGTTTCCCCGAACTGCTGCGTCGTGTAGCAGAAGAGGTACCAACCATGCGTGTACGTTTCACGACATCACACCCCAAGGATATGAGTGACGAGACACTGCATGTGATAGCGGAAATGCCTAATGTCTGCAAACATATCCATCTGCCCGTGCAGAGCGGTTCAGACCGTATCTTGAAACTGATGAACCGTAAATATACCCGTGAGTGGTATCTAGACCGGGTTGCGGCTATCCGTCGTATCATCCCTGATTGTGGTCTGTCGACGGATATCTTCGTGGGTTATCATTCTGAGACGGAGGAAGACCATCAGCTATCTCTTTCGCTGATGCGTGAGGTGGGCTATGACTCTGCCTTTATGTTCAAATATTCCGAACGTCCTGGCACCTATGCTTCCAAACACCTTCCCGACGATGTTCCCGAAGAAGAGAAGATTCGCCGGTTGAACGAGTTGATAGCCTTGCAGACGGAAATTTCTGCCCTGCAAAATAAGAAGGATGAAGGTAAGGAGTTCGATGTGTTGCTGGAGAATTTCTCGAAGCGCAGTCGCGACCAACTGATGGGACGTACTGAGCAGAATAAAGCTGTCGTCGTAGACAAGGGCTCCCACCATATCGGTGAAACCGTACGGGTACGTATCACCGGCTCTACCAGTGCCACATTATTAGGAGAAATCATATAGATGATGAGATGTTGAAGAGAGCAGAATATCTGTTGAGGTTCTATCTGTTAACATTGCTGTTGTTTATAGCAGCCAAGGTGTTATTCATGCTATGCAACGCAACAGACAACCCGTTCAAGGCTGGTGATGTCGTAGACGTCATATACCACGGCATCAGCCTTGACCTCAGTACGGCTCTCTATTTCCTGATCCTGCCCTTCTTCATTACTATCATCAGCATCTATTGGAAGAAAGAACCATTATTTCTCCTTCTGCGTGTCTACCATCTTTTCGTAGCTATAGCCTTTGCGTTGGCTTTTGTAGCAGATACCAGCCTATATGGTTTCTGGCATTTCAAACTTGACGCCTCGTGCCTGCAATATCTGGAAACACCCACAGAGGCAATGGCAAGTGTCAGTTGGGGCTATATCGCCCTTAGACTGGTGGTATTCGTGATGGTGACTTGTCTGATTTATAAAGTCTACCAAAAAACAGTCCGAACGCTTCGGACTGCCAGTCCGCCCCGGGCGGACTACAAGTCCGCCTTGCTCGGACTATTAGCGTTCATATTGTCCATTCCTGTTTTCATTATAGGCATACGTGGTGGCTTGGGTGAGTCGACGACGAATATCGGACAAGTTTATTATTCGCAGAACCAGTTCCTCAACCACTCTGCTGTTAATCCCGTATTCAGTTTCCTGGCTTCTTTTGAGAAGACGGCAAATAATATTGTAGACTACGACTATTATTCACAGGAAGCGTGCAATAGCCTGTTGGAAGGCGTCTATCCCGTTACTTCCGTCGATACTGATACCTTGCTGACAATGCAACGACCAGACATTGTCATTATCCTGATGGAGAGTGCTGGTGACTTTCTGGCTGATGTGATGCCTCGTTTGCAGCAGTTAAAGAAGGAAGGCATCAATTTCTCAAACTGCTATGGTAACACTTGGCGTACTGACCGAGGAACGGTTTGTACCTACAGCGGTTACCCTTCATTTCCCACATCTTCTGTGATGAAGATGCCCAGCAAGACCCAGCATCTTCCCAGCATCGCCCGTACATTGCAGAAAGCAGGCTATCAGACCAGCTATTTCTATGGAGGTGACATCAATTTCACGAATATGCGCAGTTACCTGGTAGGTACGGGCTTTGAGCAATTGACGTGGATGAAGGATTTCAGCAAGGCCGAGCAAGAGACCTCGGAATGGGGAGTACGCGATGATATCATGTTTAAGGCTGTTTATCAGAAGCTGACAAACCACCACGAGAAGCCACAGTTGATAGGCTTTTCAACGTTAAGCAGTCACGAGCCCTGGGATGTCCCCCTGCAAAAGATTGATGATCCTATCAAGAATGCTTTTTATTATCTGGATGATTGTATCGGACATTTCATCGATCAGTTGCGTCAGACACCACAGTGGGGCTCCACGCTTATCGTGCTCTTACCTGACCATAGCATTGACTATGGCGAATTGAATGAGTCGAAAGAAGCGCGCAATCGTATCCCGATGGTATGGACGGGTGGGGTAGTGAAGGCTCCAAGGGACGTTCGTCCGATTTGCAACCAGACCGACCTGGCAGCAACGTTGTTGGCACAACTCGGACTCCCGCACGATGATTTTCGTTGGAGCCGTGATGTGCTCAGCAAGACTTATCAGTATCCGTTGGCTGTTCATAATTTCAACAACGGCTTTACGATGATTGACTCTACAGGTTTCATGGTCTACGACCTGAATTCCAAACAGATAATGGTGAACCGTAGCAGCGATGTCCAGCGACTTGAACAGTTGGGCAAAGCGGTGTTACAGGCCACGACAAAAGACTTAAAAGACATGCAATGATGAAACGACTCGGACTATTATCACCTTTAGCGGCTACGCTCTGCAACTTACTGATAGCCTATGGAGCCTATTTCTTGGCTCGTGTCATCTATTTTTGTGAGAATTATAGTTTCTTCTCGCAAGGTCTGTCTTTTTCCTATATCATGGAGATGATGCGAGGTGCCTTGGTGTTCGATACGAGTGCCATTCTCGTAACTAATATTCCTTATTTCGTGCTGATGTTGTTCCCCTTGCATTTCAAGGAGACAATATCCTATCAGAAGTTGTGCCGCTTTATCTTTCTGCTGATAAACGGACTGGCTTTGGCTATCAACCTTTGCGATGCTGTCTACTTCCGCTTTACGATGCGACGAACCACTACTACCGTGTTCAGTGAGTTCTCTAACGAGGGCAACTTAGGTGGTATCTTCATGACAGAGACCCTCCGTCATTTCTATCTTGTCATCTTGTTTGTGTTTATCGTATGGGCAATGTACCGCCTATATCGCCTCTCGCCACTTGCCTCTCACCACTCACCTCTAAAGTGGTGGCACTATGACTTGGCAACGCTGCTTTCTCTGGCAGCCTTTGCCCCTTTCGTGGTGGCAGGCATCCGAGGTGGCTTTACCACAGCTGTTCGTCCTATCACCATCAGCAATGCCAATCAGTACGTCAATCGTCCTATTGATGCAGCGTTGGTGCTCAATACCCCCTTCTCTTTATATCGCACCATTGGTAAGGCCGTCTTTGTCGTACCCGACTACTTTCGGGATGCAGCAGAGATGGACGCCATCTATTCGCCTGTTCATGTCCCCAACGATTCCGTGCCCATGATGAAGAAGAATGTGGTGGTATTGATTGTGGAGAGTTTTGGACGCGAGTATATCGGCGCATTAAACCGCACACTCGATAATAGCCGATATCAAGGATACACCCCTCATGTCGATTCATTGATAGCCAAAAGCATTACCTTCAGTCATAGTTATTGTAACGGACGTAAGAGCATCGACGGCATGCCTTCTATCCTGTCGAGCATCCCGATGTTCGTCGAACCCTTCTTCCTGACTCCAGCTTCGATGAACCATGTCAGCGGAATCGCATCATTGTTGGCAGGCGAAGGCTACCAAACGGCCTTTTTCCATGGGGCTCAGCGTGGTTCAATGGGTTTCCAGGCCTTTGCACGAAGCACAGGTTTCCAGGCCTATTATGGGCGCGAGGACTATGACACCGATAGCCGTTTCGGAGGAGATGACGACTTCGATGGCATGTGGGCTATCTGGGATGAACCGTTCTTGCAGTACTATGCCACCAAGATGTCAGAGATGAAGCAACCCTTTATGACTGCTGTCTTTACGGCTTCCAGCCATCATCCCTATGTTATTCCTGAGAAATACAAGGATGTCTATCCGGAGGAAGGCATCATCATTCATAAGTGCATCCGTTACACAGATATGGCTTTGGGCCGCTTTTTCCAGACGGCCAGTCGTCAGCCGTGGTTCAAGAACACCATCTTCGTGCTGACCAGTGACCACACCAACCTCTCTGACCATCAGGAATACCAGACCGACTTAGGTGGTTTCTGCTCACCGATTATTATCTACGAGCCTGGTGTTACGGACAGCCAGCCAGAGGTACAGCAGAAGATTGCCCAGCAGATTGATATCCTGCCAACGGTGATGGGGCGTCTGCATTATCCCAAGCCTTACTTTGGTTTCGGCATCGATGTGTTGAACACACCTGCTGAGGACACCTGGGCAGTGAACTATCTTAATGGCATCTATCAGTATGTCAAGCATGGACATGTCATCCAGTTTGATGGACAGAAGACAAAAGCAGTCTATGCCCTTACTGATTCCTTGATGCAGCACAACCTTCTCACCTCTCACCCCTCGCCGCTTACCTCTGAGATGGAACGTGAGGTGAAAGCCATCATCCAGCAGTATATGAGTCGCATGACGCAAGACCGTCTGCAACCCTAAAATCGCAAAATCAATTGTAAATTGTAAATCGTCAAATTGTAAATTAGTTATATGCTGAAACAGTTTTTCTCCGTCATGGGGCGTTACCTCAAGCCTTATCGTAAATACCTTGCTTGGTCAGTAGTGCTCAACTTCCTGTCACAGTGGATGAATGTCTTCTCATTTGCAGTATTGATCCCTATCCTGAACATCCTGTTCAAGATAGATACCGCTGTCTATACCTACAAGCCCTGGACATGGGACACGCTGGACAAAGACCTCGTGGTCAACAATGCCTATGCCTATGTGCAGGAGTTAATCAATACCAATGGTGCCTTCCTGACGCTGGTGTATATGGGACTTGCATTGGTGATTATGACTGGATTGAAGACACTGGGCTATTTTGCTTCTTCGGCTGTGATGATACCTTTGCGTACAGGTGTTGTCCGCGATATTCGTATCGAGGTATACGAGAAAGTCCTGAAACTCCCACTGAGCTTCTTTTCCGAAGAGCGAAAGGGTGATATCATTGCCCGTATGTCAGCAGACGTGAGTGCTGTGGAGAATTCCATCACCAGTAGTATCGACATGCTCATCCGACAGCCTATTGCTATTGTGGTATGTTTCGCTACCATGCTGACAGTCAGTTGGCAGTTGACGGTGTTTGTCATTGTCGTGGCACCTCTGGCTGGATGGATCATGGGTACTGTCAGCCGAAAACTGAAAAGCCAGTCGGCCAGTGTACAAGGCAAGTGGGGCGACATGTTGGCTCAGCTTGACGAGACACTCGGTGGACTGCGCATCATCAAGGCCTTCATTGCTGAGCGCAAGATGCTTCAGCGCTTCATCAATATCAACGACGACTATCGTCGGGAGGCCAATGCGATGACGATTCGCCAAAGTGCTGCTCACCCTATGTCCGAATTCCTGGGCACGGTCATCATTGTCGTTGTCTTGTGGTTCGGAGGATTTCTCATCCTCAGCGATTCTCATTTGATAGACGCCTCCACCTTCATTTTCTTCATGGTCATTCTCTATAGTGTCATCAACCCGCTGAAAGACCTGTCGAAGGCAAGCTATCAGATTCCTGTCGGACTGGCTTCTATGGATCGTATTGATTTCATCCTGAAAGCCGAGAACCCTATCAAGGAGCCTGCCAATCCTGCGCCCATGCCGTCGTTCGAGAAAGAAATCGAGCTGCGTGACGTGTCGTTCAGCTATACAGAAGGACGTGAGGTACTGAAGCATATCAACCTGAAGGTGCCCAAGGGCAAGACCATTGCCCTCGTAGGTCAGTCAGGCTCAGGCAAATCGACACTGGTCGATCTCGTCCCCCGCTATCATGATGTCTGTGCCGGCGAGGTGCTCATTGACGGCCGGAACATCAAGGACGTGCGCATCTCAGAGCTCCGCACCCTCATCGGCAATGTAAACCAGGAGGCCATCCTCTTCAACGACACCTTCTACAACAACATCACCTTCGGCGTTGAGAACGCAACGATGGATCAGGTGATTGAGGCCGCCAAGATAGCCAATGCCCACGACTTCATCATGGAGAGCGAGCAGGGCTACGACACGATGATTGGCGACCGTGGCGGGCGTCTCTCAGGCGGTCAGCGCCAGCGTGTATCCATAGCCCGTGCCATCCTGAAGAATCCGCCCATCCTTATTCTCGATGAGGCTACCTCGGCCCTTGATACCGAGTCGGAGCGACTGGTGCAGGAAGCCCTTGAGCGCCTCATGAAGAGTCGCACCACCATCGCCATTGCCCACCGCCTCTCTACTATCAAGAATGCTGATGAGATATACGTTCTCTATGAGGGCGAAATCGTGGAGTGCGGCCAGCATGACGAGCTCATTGCCAAGAACGGCTACTACAAGCGACTCTACGATATGCAGCAGCTGTAAGAATGCAGACTTAAGCAGGTAAATTTTCTTGATATTTCTAGGCGTTTGGCAACTATTAGCAAAAAGCCTTCTAAAAAATGAGTTAACTCAAATGGTTGATTGAGTTAACTCATTTGATTAATCGAGTTAACTCAACTCAAAATAAGGGGAGAAAAGGGTGTCATACAAAGTCACGAAAAATCTTTGATTTAGGCTTTAAGGAATCCAAACAGCTTTCCAATTTCATAAAGTATAATGTCGAAGGTTGTTCCGTTATAGATGTCGGGAAACTCAGCTCGGATAGCTGTATCTTCATCATGGGCACTTTTATTGAATCGCTTGGTCCAACGTCCACGAAGGCAGCTTTGCTGTATTTTGTTCAGTTGAAAAAGTTGGATATATTGGCACATGATACCACCTAAGTCGCGCCACATTCCTCCGTTGACAAGCGAGTGGTTGGTTACCTTGTTGTTGTGTTGTCTGTATAAATTGAGCTGCTTGCATACTTCTATCACTTTGCCTTGGGTGCAGACGTGAACCCAAAAGAGCCAGTCGCCGCAGTAGCGGTATTTTTGGTAGTCGTTTGGTACTTTGTTGAACACCGATTTCTTGAATACCACCATGCTCGCATTATAGATATGGTTTTTGACCAGCATCTTCCGTCTGTTGAACTGTATGCCATCGTAGATGATTGTTTCCCCAGAACTGCCGTGTGGATGCCAGCTCATCTCCATAGGTTCCCCGTTGCTGTCAATCATCGTTGAGTGACAAAAGGCAACAACGGCTTCCTGATGTGCTTGCAGAGCCTCAATCAGTGTGCTTAGAAGTTGAGGCTTTGCCACATCGTCACTTTCTGCAATCCAAATGTACTCGCCTTGGGCGAGGTTGATGCCCCGTTCCCATTGGATAAACGTATTTCCGGTATTCTTCTCGTTGGCGATGATATGCGCCACGTGGGGCTGTCCCTCATATTCGCGGATGACAGCCAGGCTATCGTCAGTGGATTTGTCGTCCAGGATTATCAGTTCGAAGTCCTGGAAATCTTGTCTCAGTACGCTATCAATACGCTGTCGGAGATATTTCCCGTGATTATAGTTGGGGATAATAACAGTTACGAGTGGTCTTTCCGTGGTCATGAATTGTGTGATTTAAAGTATTCATCGTAATGATTCGACTGATAATCAAATGAATGGAAGTCATCTAAAGAAAGTGGTTGAGTGATATCGTCCATCCAGTAAAGCGGGACGTCATGATACATGGAGGCAATCAGCGTAAAGGTGCTGACTGGTCCGATGATGTAGTCGCATTCTGAGAGCAGGCAGAGGTCCTCGGCTGGTGTGCCTTTAGGGAAGAAGACCTCGGCATTACCCAGTCGTTGGCTGAATATTAACTGATTTAGCTGAGGATCGTTACTGCAGACATACACATCGACCTTTTTGTCTGGATGTAGTTGGCAGAACTGCTGTATGACGCTGATGTATTCTTCGTCGTTGAAAAAGAAACGTCCATTACACCAAGTCTTATAGTCTCCTCGACGGATGTGAATGCCCAATTTTAGGGAATCTTTGTCTGAGGATTCCAGGACCTTCTCCACATTGTTTCGTACTTGAGGAGCAAAATCGAACAATTCAACAATCTCCTTTTTGTATTTCTGAAACAATTCTGGGAATCTGACACTCCATCCTATAGCCAACACATGGTGGTGTTTTTCCATCACCTCAATCTGTTTTCTGTCCTTACCATCAAAGACTACCGTGGGAATGAGATGCATTTTGGCTGCTAGTTTCCCAACTACATACATAAAGAAATGGTGGTAACGTGTATGTGATATCCTGAAATCTGGATATTTGTATGCAAAACGCATAGACATTGTTTTCCGTCCATGCTCACGTCCCCAGGCGTATAACTGCCCGTATTGGAAGATGTTGTTGGCCAGTCGGCCTTTGTCTGAGACAAATATCATATCAGTTCTTTGAAGCGTTTAAGTGTAGACTTGAAGAGAAATTGTTCTTGATGCCTCTCAGCCTGACTGCATATCTGTTGTTGCAGTTGCTTGTCAGACAGTAGCTGATGAATGGCCTCTGCCATTGCTCGTGCGTCTCCTACAGGCACCAACAATCCTGCTTTCCCGTCGTCGAGAATCTCACGAGGCCCTGTTGGACAATCTGTTGCAACAATCAGTTTCCCGAGGATGAGTGATTCTATCATAGCGGTGGGCAGTCCCTCCATTTTTGCGCTATGGGCTATCATCTTGGCGTGCTTTATCCAAGGATATGGATTAGCGGTGAACCCTAAAAAAGCAACACAGTCTTGGATTCCCAATTTTACGGCAAGCTGTTGTAGCATGTCTTTGTCACGCCCTTTCCCAAGGATGAAAAGCTTCTCGGACTGATGATAGGTTTCTTTTAATATTTTGTATGCTTGAAGTAGGGTTGACGTGTCTTTCTGAGATTCTTCCAGCCGTTCTACGGCTAGAATATAAGACTGATGGATACGTGGGTCGTCAATGGCTTCGTTTGCCCGTTGTTCAAGTAATAGCTTATCTTTAGCGTTATAAATGAGTTTCCACTTTCCGTCAAGCCACGGGAATAGTTCCTCTCCTTCTTCTTTCATAGCTTTGGAGATGACGACGATGTGGTCGTAATAGGTCAGATACTTCCCTATTCGCGTCGTCCTGCGTGGATTTTGTTCCATGAGATGTTTGAAACTAAAGTGGTACCATGCAATTTTCTTTTTAGGAATACTCTTCAGATAGGCGTAATGGCAACAGTCAAAGTCTATCAGTATGTCATATTTGCGTGCAAGCTCGTTTAATCCTTTCTTGATGAGGTAACGACGAATAGGTGACAGTAGTATCTCGTCGTATATCTTAGTCATAAGGGGCAGCTTGCTGACAATTTTTTGTTTTCGCCAACGGGTCAGATATTTACTTTCTACTAAATGATATACACTGACGTTCCGAGGTACGATGTCAGAGAAAACTTCCAGTTCGTCCATCTTCGTGCTGACAGCCAATCCTATCTGATAATCAGGGCATTGCGCCAATTGACGTAGGTAGTCGACCAGTACTATGTCAATGCCTCCGTCAAGGAACCTGCTGAGGATGAACAAAATATGTTTCATGATCGCTCTTTTTGGTACAAAGATACTTCTTTCGCGCTGATTATCCAAGTTATAATATTTCTATTTAGGATAATTTAGGATTTCTCTTCATGAGTTTCTCCCTGTCTGCCAGAATTTTCATTTTTTTTCGATAAGCGTGAAGGGTTTAGGGGTGTGTTTCTACAAAAATGAAAGAAAAGTCCCATAAAATTAGGTCTTTTATTCATTATTATGTATCTTTGCAAAAGTTAAAAACGGGAAATAATGTATTATATAATCTTTGCTTTCTGGTATATTTTCTCATTGCTGCCTTTTCGAGTGCATTATGTGATTTCAGATATATTGTATTTCTTTATATATCGAATAGCCGGATATCGGAAGAAGGTGGTAAGAAGTAATCTGTCAACATCGTTTCCAGAGAAATCTGACGCTGAACTTAGACATATTGAACACGGCTTTTATCATTGGTTTTGTGATTATATAGTAGAAACTGTTAAGATGTTTTCTATATCCCGAGATGAGATGCGTCGTCGTATGCAATTTGAAGGTGTGGAGCAACTCAATGCAGAACTGGATAACGGTCGTGATATAACCATCTATCTGGGACACTATTGTAATTGGGAGTGGATAAGTTCGTTGCCACTTCATGTCAAAGATAAAGGAACCTTTGCTCAATTGTATCATCCTATAGAAAATAAGTCAATAGATAAACTCTTCCTTCGCTCACGAGAACGTTTCGGAGCACATTCACTGATAATGAAAGAAGCTTTTTCCATACTGCGACAATGGAAGAAGGAGGGACGCTTGTCTGTGACGGGATATATCTCTGATCAAGTTCCCGGATTCAGCAGTATGCACTACTGGCCTACTTTCTTACATCATGAGACTCCTACATACACTGGCGCAGAACGTATAGCTCGCTTGTTGAACACTTCCGTCTATTATTTGGATATCTACAGACCCCGTAGGGGTTACTATGTCGCCAAGGTGATAAAGATGTGTGATGACCTGGAGAATGTTCCCAAGTTTGCGATAACCGAAAAATACTATCGTTTGTTAGAAGAGAGCATTATGCGTAATCCAGAGTATTGGTTGTGGAGCCATAACCGATGGAAAAGAAAGTGGAAAGATTTTGTGGATTATTTCCCCGATGAGAAGGAGCGTGAGCGTATATTAAACAAACTATAATGATTACGGATATGAAGATAGGAATACTATATATAGGGATAGGACGTTATGCTTGTTTCTGGTCTGATTTTTATAAGAGTTGTGAACAGTTCCTAGTTACGGAGGCAGAGAAACATTACTACGTTTTTACAGATAAAGAAGCGGATATTGAGTCCAATGAGCAGGTGCAGGTATTCCATCAAGACGATATGGGATGGCCGTGCAACTCCTTGTTCCGTTTTAAAATATTTAATAGAATCAAAGAACAGTTACAAGATAACGACTATCTTTTCTTTTTTAACGCCAATGCAGAGATTGTAGCACAGGTTACAGCAACCGACCTGCTGCCTGTCGATGAGGATTATTCTGCCTTGTGCATGGCGGAGGCTCCAGATCATCTCGGGCACGAATCGCGTATGGCGTCTGTGAACTGTGTCGCTCCTGGAGAAACTGACTACTACTTCTCAGGAGCTTTGAACGGTGGAAAGTGCCGCCCTTATTTACAGCTGATAGAGGAATGTAACCGATTGGTTGATTTAGATTTGGAACATGGCATTATGCCGATTTGGCACGACGAGTCTGTTCTTAACCGATTCTTAGTCGGTAAAAGCGTGAAGCGCATGACACGTGTGATGGGTAAACCTGCCAACTGGAGCGAGCCTCGTCATGCCAAAATAATTCTCCGACGCAAAGAAGATGTGTTGGGACGTAGTTGGCTCCGTAATTACAAAGGGCGTGAACACACCAATACCTGGTTTCGTAAGCTGATACGTAGAATCGGACTAATCAAATAGATTGCTCGTATTTCTTGGCGAGGAAGATGAACTGATAATATCCTTCCAATACGGCTTTGATAAATCCTGGACGACCATCAAGAATGGCGCCTTTCAGGATGTAGGTTTTGAAAAAACGGAAGAAGGGACGCCAGAAAAAAGCCATTGTCCCATAGTGCTTATGCTGCTTCCGTTCCAGTTCGTTGCGAGTGTATTGGTTGGTCTTGTAGACAATGTTCTCTATAGTGTCGTTGGCTAAATGCTCAAATGCCAACTCTTTTCGTTTGGCGGGAATCTTCTCCACCCGACCTGCTACCTCAGGTACACAATGGATAATAGCAGGCCAGTGGGTCTTGTCTTTACGGAAGAAACGTAGGATGTGGTCAGGATAGTGGCAACGCATGAAACGTCCCATGAAGTAGTTCTTGCGTGGAATGAATAATCCGTCAGGACAATGCTCCTGCTGAACAAGCGCGTAGAGATAGTTTTTCAGTGCGGGTGTAACCACTTCGTCTGCATCTACTACGAGTACCCATTCGTTGCTGGCTTCATGAATGGCATATTCACGGGCAGGTTCCACAATATTGTATTGCTTGCGTTCGAACGTGACGATGCGGCAATGGTGTCTTCGGGCGATTTCCACGGTGTGGTCCGTACTCTCCATGTCGCATATCAGTATTTCGTCAAAGTCCTTGACTGCAGTCAGCACCCTGTCCAGATGTTGTTCAGCGTTATAGGTGTTAATGACTACTGATATCCTATTTTTCTCGTTCATGTTTGCAAAGATAGAAATTATTTATTAATTTTGCAAACAAAACGAATAAATAATGAAAGATAAGTGTAAGGCGTTTTTCGCCAAACCGTTTTTTCATGACTATCGCACCCTGTTAGGGTTGTGGTTGCTGTTAGGTGTTCTGGCAGCTGTCATGAAGATGCATAGTCATAATAATTTCCTTATTTTCCGAGGTGTCTTCTGGCATACATGGCAACAGGTATCACTCTTTGCGGAATATCCTGCCGAGTATTGGGATATCAACCACTACGGTCCGCTGTTCTCACTCGTTTTCGCTCCGTTTGCCGTTGTGCCAGAGTGGCTTGGCATGCTGTTATGGTGTGTGGCTCTGTCGTTGTTCCTGTATGTGGCTATCCGTCGTTCCGACATGACGAAATACCAGCAGTTGTTCATTTTGTGGTTCTGTGCCCATGAACTGTTGACAGCCCTTTATATGCAGCAGTTTAACATCGCTATAGCTGCCATCATCGTGCTTGCCTTCTTCCTGATTGAGAAGGAGCGAGATACGGAAGCTGCGTTTTTTATCATGTTGGGCACGTTTGTGAAGCTCTATGGTATAGTGGGTTTGGCGTTCTTCTTCTTCTCCAAGCATAAGGTGCGCTTTGTCTTGTCGTTGATAGGGTGGGGCATTGTTCTTTTCGTGGCTCCTATGTTGATTAGTAGCCCCGAGTACATTATTGGTCAATACCAGGAGTGGTATGCCTGTCTGGTGGAGAAGAATGGAGAAAATATGGATGCTATAGCGCAGAATATCTCAGTCTTAGGTATGGTACATCGTATCTTTGGCGTGACGTTCAGTGATTTGTGGCTCATCGTTCCTGGACTTCTGATGTTTGCAGTTCCCTATCTGCGTTTCAGCCAATATCAGCATGTGGCTTTCCGTCAGACCCTGCTCGCTTCGGTGCTGATGTTCGTGGTGCTGTTCTCTACCGGCAGTGAGTCGAGTGGCTATATCATTCCCTTCGTAGGTATAGTGATTTGGTATACTGCAGCTCCGTGGCAACGTAACGGTTGGGATGTGGCGCTGTTGGTGTTTGCCTTCATCTTGAGCAGTTTGTCTCCCAGCGACTTGTTCCCCGCCTATCTCCGCAAGGAGTGGGTACAACCCTATGCCCTGAAGGCTCTGCCTGTCACGCTTATCTGGTTGAAGTTATGTTTTGAGATGTATACTAAGGACTATGCGGCAAAAAGTATTCGATAAGACCTTCATCACTTTCGCAATGGTAGGTGTGGTCAATACCTTGTTTGGCACAGCTATCATGTTCGTTTTCTATAATTTCCTTGGCTGCAGTTATTGGGTATCATCATTTTTTGATTATTTCTTTGGCGGTATTCTTAGTTACTTCCTCAATAAACATTTCACGTTCCACTATCAGGGCACTGACTGGCGAAGCATCGTGAAGTTTGCACTGAACATCGTGGTGTGCTACTTGATAGCCTATAGCTTGGCATTGCCCCTGACACGCTATGCTTTGGAGAGTATGCACTTCAGCAAGACTATCGTTGAGAATATCGCCATGCTGGTAGGTACGGGCCTGTTTATGCTTATCAATTATATCGGTCAGAAGTTCTTTGCTTTTAAGAAATAATGGGACTGCAATTAATTCCCACGCAGGGAACAGAAACTAATCCTCTGGAAAGTTGATCTTCTCTGAAACGATATAAGAAGGACGATGTTTTACCTCTTCAAAGATATTACCAATATAAACAGCAATAATGCCAATGATCATTATCAGAATACCAGCGATGAGCCACATAGATATGAATAAAGTCACCCATCCGCTGACATCAATGCCTGTTATAATTGTCTTAATCACTAAAATGATGGCAATAAGGACAGCAATGGTAGTAATGACAGTGCCCAGATAGACAATAAGATGTAGTGACTTGGTTGAAAAGGCGATAGCAGTAGAAATGGCTAGTTCAATCCGTTTTCTCATTGAATATGAAGATTCTTTTCCGTCGGTTCTGCTATCATGGTTGACAGGTATTTTGCATGATTTGAATCCTACCCATTGGTTCATAAGCGGGTAATAACGCCTATAGTCACCCATCATGGCCATTGCATCAACCATTTTTCTTCGATATATTGCAAATTCTGCCAGTGATTCGTCTTGCTTACTGTCTGTGAGGAAACCGACAAGTTTGTTAAACAGCTTAGAACCCTGTGTCATGAAATAGTTGTCGGGCCTGTTTTGTCTGCTTGCGTATACGATGTCGTATCCTTCCTGTATTTTTTTGTAAAGTGCGGGAATTTGGCTTGGCGGATTCTGTAAGTCGCAGTCGAGTGTTACAACATAGTCCCCAGATGACAAGTCAAATCCGGCATTAAGTGCGTATTGTTGCCCAAAATTCCTACTAAGAAATACTCCCTTAACTTTTTTGTCATTAGCGCAGATCCTGCGTATGATTTCCTGACTGTTGTCCGGACTGTGGTCTTCAACAAGTATAATCTCATAGTCTTCAGTGATTTCATTAACTGCTGTCTCTATTTGGCTTACCAGTTCATTAATGAGTGTAGGTGCGCCATATACAGGGCTAATAATTGAGATATGCATAGTGAATGGATTTATAGTTTCTGGGAAAATTCAATAATGAATTGAGCTATTTGTTTTACTTCTTCGTCTTTTAGTTCATAGAAAAGGGGTAGTCTGACTAAACAGTCCGCATAATGGTCACAATTGGGAAGTGGTTTCCCCACATATTTCGATTGATAGTATTGGCTGGAGTGTAGAGGCAAGTAATGGAAAGTCAGCTGAACGCCTCTTTCCTTCATCCATTCCATCAAACGGGTTCGATAATCTAAGGAAGAGCATATTAAATAGAAAATATGGCCGTTGTTCGTTGCATAATCGGGAATGAAGGGTAACTTCATATTGCGACTGTCTATATGGTTGCTTAGTAGTTCGTAATACATTTCCCATATATGCTTCCTTCTATCTTGGATATTGTCCATCTGCTCCAACTGAGCCCACAAAAAGGCTGCATTAATTTCTGATGGGAGGAATGAAGAACCTAAATCACACCAGCCGTATTTATTGACAGCTCCTCGATAGAATTCAGCTCTATTGGTTCCTTTCTCCCATAAAATCTCAGAGCGCCTTATGAAACGTTCGTCGTTGATGGCCAACATTCCACCTTCACCACAATTGATATTTTTGGTTTCATGAAAGGAAAAAGCAGCTAAATGCCCAATGCTGCCCAATGGCTTCCCTTTATAATAGGAATCAATAGCCTGAGCTGCATCTTCAACAACGATTAAGTGGTGTTTTTCTGCTAATTCCATAATGGCATCCATATCGCAAGAAATACCAGCGTAATGGACAACAACGATTACTTTCGTCCTTGAGGTTATCAGTGGTTTGATATTCTCTGCGGTAATATTGGGAGAATCTTTCCCGCTATCCGCGAACTTGATGTTTGCCCTTTCACGCATGAAAGCAAGGGCTGTTGATACAAAAGTATAGGACGGAACGATTACTTCATCATTTTCTTGAAGATCACAAAGCATGGCACACATTTCCAATGCGTCAGTCGCAGAGGTTGTCAAGAGACACTTCTTGAATCCGTATTTCTCTTCAAAAAAAGAATGGCATTTTTTAGTGAAGGTCCCATTCCCTGACATGGTCATTGAATGGCAAACCTCATTGATATATTCAAGTTCTCGACCAGAACAATATGGCTTATTGAATGGAATCATCATTTATCAGTATTTCCTATGTTTTTTGTGGAATAGTCTTTTATGTTCATCTCCCACATTAAATAGAACCAGATTATTGCAGAAGGCAAGGCTTTTAGGGCATAAGGCCTGATCCAGTCTACGTATATCCATCTTGGGAAAAGTACGTCGGATGTACATAGAGAGGTAAATATAAAAGCATAAATCAGTAGATACAAGTCCCACCGGCTCCGTTCCCAAGGGGCAGTAACATACCATACGACAAATCCTGTCATCGCAGAGATGTATCCATAGCTCTCCGTTTCGGTTGAAAATAGGCATACGAACAATGTCACCGAGGTCAGCATGGCATAGCGGAACCCTGGATTCTTAAATTGGTCTATCCTACGGAAAGGAGTGAGGAAGATAAGACATCCTGGGATGATAAACCACAGGTCGGAATAGGTCGAACAATGTGAAATCTTGCGGATCATTCCTAATAACGAAGTGTTATTGGATGAGTCAAACATATTAGTATTGTTTTTCAAGACGAGAGAGTCGTACCATCCGAAATACTGTTGGATGATATAGTCAACACTGGATATGAACATGGGTGCAATAAAGAATGCGATACTCCACAAGAGACAAGACCAGATGAATGTTTTCTTGTCTTTAATGAAGAAAAAGAAGGCAAATCCCATTACTCCATAAAGTTTTATGAATATCGTCAGTACGATAAAGAAAGCAGCCCATACAGGCTTTTGCTTCTCTACACAAGCAAATATTAGTAAGAAGGTGGCAGCAATTGCTAAATCGTACTGTTCTACAAACAATGGGGTCATTACTTCATGGGCACAGAACCAGAACATGAAGACTTTCTGCCAACGTAGCATGGGCATATATAGCACAGAGACGAAGAATGTCGCTACTAAGAATATCTCCCAGAATAATAATCCCCAAGAATCTTGTAACAAGGCAAAGGGAGCTATCACGTAGGCAAAGATTGGTCCATAGTGATTACAGTCTCCTTCAAGATAAGGATAAAAGTCGAATAATGAGAGTTGGTCAATGCAATTGTAATATACCGATTTATAAATCTGGTACGTGTTACAATGTTTTCCCCATTTCTGAATAGAAATAATAATGGGCATCAGCATATAAATAAATGTGATGGTGCGCCAATCACTCCAGAAAGGCTTGTGGAAGAAATTCTTGATACTGGAAGTCATGATAAGATTTCTGCGATGTGATAAAGTGGACGACGTTTAACCTCGGCATAAATGTTGCCAATGTAGACACCCATAACACCCAGGGAAACAAGTAAAAAGCCTCCTACTATCCAAATGCTGAGGATAAGTGACGACCAACCGGGTACGGCAGTGCCTATAATCAAAGCGCGGATTACGTAGACGCCGATGCATAAAGCGATAATCAGGAAGAAGATGCCCAAATACAGAATGGCGTACATGGGTTTCACGCTAAAGGCTGTAATGCCATTCAGGGCCAGCTTCAACATCTTGCTAAGGGTATATTTTGAGGCACCTGCGTAGCGTTCGCTGATAACATCGTCAACAGTGGTTGTCTGTAAGCCAATCTGTGGGATGAGTCCACGCAGATAGAGGTTGTGTTCTTTGTAGGTGGCTAACATGTCCAATGCTCGTTTGCTCATCAGGCGGAAGTCGGCATGGTTGTAGACACTCTCTACTCCCATCGAACTTTGTAGCTTATAGAACGCCTGTGCTGTCATGCGTTTCAAGGGCGGGTCGGCCTGACGGGAAACTTTCACACCGTAGACGATGTCATTGCCTTCCTCGAAATGCTTGACCATCTGGGGGATGCATTCAATGTCGTCCTGCAGGTCGGCATCAAGGGTGATGATGGCATCAGCCCATTCACGGGCAGTCATCATGCCAGCCATAATGGCATTCTGGTGGCCTACGTTGCGAGCTAGGTTGATGCCGCGTACAAACTTGTTTTTCTGGTGCAGTTCGCGGATAATCTCCCATGTGCGGTCGCGACTTCCGTCGTTGACAAACACCATCATGCTGTCGTCAGAGATAAGTCCCTCTACAATCATGCGCTCAAACAAGGTGGTTAAGCGCTCTACGGAATGGTGCAGTACCTCTTCTTCGTTATAACAAGGTGAGACGGTGGCAAGTTTGATCATACGTGTTGTCGGTTAACAAATTCGGTGAAAGTGATAAACTCGTGGTTGCGGCCTTTCAGCATCTTGATGAGGCTGTCCAAGCGCTGCATCATCTGGCGTCCGCTATGGTTTTTGATGATGAAAGGCATCTTAAATTCTGGATGCTCCTTCAGATCGTAAAACTCCCAAGGATGGAAATAGGTGACGAAGTAGCCGTCGTGCTTCAGGGTGCGATTAACCATCCAGTGGTAGATGCTTTCTGGCAGATTGTGTAATGCCAACCAGAAAAGCGGGAATCGGATGAGTGGTGTGACGGATGCAGGAATCTGCATGACACCACCCTTCATAAACCAGGTGCGGGGCTCTGTCAGGTGCATATAGCGCCCAGGAATGAAAGCGGGGTTCAGTGAGGAGTTGTAGCGATAGCCCGCCTTTTCTATCTCCTCGTCGCTGACGGGGAACATGCGTGGCTGTCGGTAACCATATACTTGGCGCCCGGTCACTTGTTCTACGATTTGTTTTGATACGGCGAAGTCGGTCTCTTTGGGTTGCCAGTGGTCTACGCCATGACAAGCCACCTCGTGCCCTTCGTTCATGATGCGTTGCATCACCTCTGGGGCATTCTTGGCGAAGTTGCCCGTACAGAAGAACGTGGCTTTCACCCCGTTCTGTTTCAGGACATCGAGGATGCGGTTGGTGCCTTCTACTGACACCTTCATGCCGTCTTCCAAGGTAAAGTCTACACCATGCTCACGAGGGACATCAAATTCCTCCGTATCAAAACTGAGTAATATCATACAAATGCTTTTTGAATCTTGTCGGCAATCTCCTTGAACTCGTCCTCCGTCAGCTTCAGCTTCTCGCGACGGAAGTCGGCGTCGGCCTCGCTCTGCATAGGGATGAGGTGGATGTGGGCATGAGCCACTTCCAGTCCCAGTACCACTTGGGCTACCTTCTTGCAGGGGAAGGCTTTCTTGATGGCAATGGCTACGCGCTTGGCAAACTGCTGATAGCGGGCCAGCTCATCGTCGTCCATATCGAAGAAGTAGTCTACCTCGCGACGCGGAATGACCAATGTGTGACCTTTTACCAGAGGATTGATGTCAAGGAAAGCATAGAACTCGTCGTTCTCCGCACACTTATAGCTGGGAATCTCACCGGCAGCAATCTTACTGAAAATGTCCATACTTATGCAATTGAGATGTTGTCGATACGCAGTTTGATGGTGCCACGAGGAATGGTGATTTCTACCTCGTCGCCTACCTTTTTACCAAGCAGTCCCTGTGCAATCGGGGTTTTGATAGAGATTTTGCCTGCACGCAGGTCTGCCTCGTTCTCACTGACGATGGTGTATGACATCTTGGCCTTGGTGGTCAGGTTGGTCATCTCCACTTTGGTCAGAATCTGAACGCAGTCGGTGCTCAGGCGGGAGGTGTCTACAATCTTGGCTTCTGAAATGGTCGCTTTCAGACGATTGATCTTATCTTCCAAATGAGCCTGTGCCTCCTTGGCGGCATCATACTCGCTGTTCTCACTAAGGTCTCCTTTTTCACGGGCCTCTGCGATAGCTGCTGAGGCTTTCGGACGTTCTACCGCTTCTAGGCGGTGCAGTTCGGCTATGAGGTTGTCATAGCCTTCTTGTGACATGTAAGCCATACTTTTACAATTTACTATTTTACTTTTTCTATTTACAATTTTAAGTCGGACGTAAAAAATAAAAGAATTCCGACCCATCTTATCGTCGGAATCCCTGAATCTCTCTATGTCCTATTTTCGTTTGCAAAGGTAGTGATTTTTTTGTTGATGACCAAATTTTCGGCAAAAAACTTTAATTTTTGCTTGATTTAAGTCAAGAAAGTGTGATGTGGACACTATTTTCAGGAGGCGATTTCTTGGAGTTTCCCCTAAAAAACTTATCTTTGCAATGTGTTTTTCATAGTATTAGATTTAAGGTTAACAAAGGTTAGGGGTTCAGCGGAGCCCCATTTTTTATGTCTTTTTGTAGCAGAAGCACAAGATATAGTATAATAAAATGCCAGTAATAAGTCCGGCTATAGCGTCGATGGCGTAATGGGCATAAATGTAAACGGTAGAAAGACACATCAGCAGATAAAATGGCAGCATACCGAATATTAGTCTGCGGCTGCGTGTACGCAGAGCTAGCATCATCAGAACGGTAGTCACTCCGACATGACTGCTGGGGAATGCGGCTGTCGGTCGTTCGCCTGCATCGTGGGCAATGTCTAATAAATGGTAGAAGAATCCTTCATTCCATCCTGGGGAGGCCATGCGCTCTGAGTGCGTCAGAAACCAGTCGCCAAGATGGGGGAAGATGCCTGCGGCTATCTTATCCGTGCCAACAGCCAGGTAATAGAACTGAGGTCCTGTGACGGGCAGTAGGATGAAGATAAAGTAATAGATAAAGAAAGATGTTAGGATGACAAAGGTAGCCAGTTGGAACTCTTTGTATCGCTTGAAGAAATAGTAGAGGGTGACCGTGGCGATGAGGGGGAAGTACGACACATATCCCAGGCACATCAGTTCCGAGAACCACCCGTAGGGAACTACCTGAGAGAAGAGCAATGATGGCTGACAACCAAACAGGTCTTGTTCCCATTGGGCAAACACATAGTCCAAATTGGGCAGCAAGCGATTCAGTTCGTAGGTGTCAGGGTACCACCATCCTAAGAAAGCCATCTGTGCGACGATGCGAGCCAGCATGGTCAGCCTGCAGGGTACCATCCTGTACACTACCCACATGGCCAGTGTGACTGCAACATACTGAAAACGTCCCCAAAGCATGGGTTCGGGATTGACCAGCTTGGTCCACATGAAAAGCATCATCAGCAACGTAAACACCATGTAGCTCATGGTGATCCATTCCACTGCCAGCAGTCCGCGCTGAGGTTTCTTCTCGATGATGAATAAGTCCTTAATCTTCAATTTTCAAAGCCATTTATTCTTCTTATACCATTCCACGCAACGGCGTACACCCTCAGCCAACTGCACCTGAGGTTCGTAGCCCAGTTCTTGTCTGGCGGGTTCAATGTCGCATCGCCAGTTACGCTGTTTCATAATATGGTATTTGTCATTATTCAATGCGGTTATCTTCCCCGTCAGATGTCCAATGCGATCACCACAGAACGTGATGATGCGCAGCAGCCACAAAGGAGCCGTGATGCGAATCCACCAGGGATTGCCCAGTTCCTTGCGTATCAGGTTGCTGAAGGTACTCGACTGGTAGACTTCTCCGTCTGACAAGAAATATCTGCGACCGGTTTCTCCTTTCTCTAAAGCTAGGAATACGGCCTGCACGACGTCTGTGACGTAAACGAACGTGATGTCTTGCTGTTTGTATCCTACGGCGAAGTCGGTATGTGCCTGAATACTCTTGAACATCATGAAATAGTCGCGCTCACGAGGACCGTAGACACCTGTCGGACGAAGAATAATATAAGGTAAGCCCACTTGTTGGTCCAACCATTGTTCAGCCTCCAGCTTGCTCTTGCCGTAAGCTGTGTTCGGCTGGGCCTTGTCGCGTTCTCTGATTTCCCGGTAAGGCTGTTCTTCGCGGATGGCACCCATGATGCTCAGCGAGCTGATATAGACAAAGCGCTTCAGGGGCATCTGCAAATCAAGCAGCGTACGCACCAGGTTCTTCGTGCCTTCGGTGTTGATGCGGAAGAAATCCTCTGGATGCAGACATTTGGTGACACCCGCAGCATGTACCACATAGTCGAATTGGTGGTTCTTCAACTGTTCATGTAACTGTTCTTCCGACGAGAGGTTCAGTTCGATGAAATGTATACGTTCATCCTTCAGGAAGGCTTTCGAACTGCTTTTCCTGATGGCTGCCCATGTCTCAAAGCCCTGTTTGAGTGCCTCTTCCACGATGAAAGAACCAATGAAACCACTGGCCCCTGTAATGAGTATTTTCGGATTCATGGGTGCAAAGGTATAAAATAATTCATAATTTGTAATTCATTATTCAAAATTATTTCGTATCTTTGCGCTTAGAATACTAAAAACATGATATACTATGAGTAAAGGAAAAGGCAAACGACTGAACAAGAAACAGATTGCGGAGATGCTCCAGACATTGTTTCAGCAGAATCCCAATGAGACATTCTCGTTAAAGCAGATTTTCAAGGCATTGAAGTTCGATACGCATCCCGTCAAAATGATGGCTGTCGACTTGATGGACCAGATGGCGTGGGATGACTTCCTCACCAAGGCTTCAGATAATTCCTATCGGTTGAATCTAAAGACGCAGGTGCAGGAAGGTACCTTTATCCGAAAGGCTAACGGTAAGAATTCTTTCCAGCCTGACGATGGTGGAAAGCCTATCTTCGTTTCGGAACGTAACTCCATGTTCGCACTGAATGGCGACCGGGTAAAGGTGGCTATGATGGCTCGTCGTGAGCGTCATATCAAGGAAGCGATGGTCGTTGAGATCCTCTCGCACAGAATGGACCAGGCAGTTGGTAAGCTGAAGGTGGAGAAGGACTATGCCTTCCTGGTGACTGAGGGTAACATCTTCGTGCATGATATCTTGATACCGAAAAAGAAGCTTAAAGGTGGAAAAACCGGCGAGAAGGCAGTTGTCAAAATCACCCAGTGGCCTTCGAAGGATTCCAAGAACATCGTGGGTGAAGTGATTGATGTGCTTGGTAAGGAAGGCGACAACAATGTGGAGATGCATGCCATCCTGGCTCAATACGGACTGCCTTACAAGTATCCGAAACAGGTTGAAGAGGCTGCCGAGAAGATTGAACCAGGCATTACCCCGGAGGAGATTAGTCGTCGTGAGGACTTCCGTGAGGTGTTCACCTGTACCATCGACCCCAAGGATGCTAAGGACTTTGACGATGCACTGAGTTTTCGTCCCATCGCAAACGGAAAGTACGAGGTTGGTGTACATATCGCTGATGTCAGCCATTATGTCAAGGAGGGCTCTATCATCGACAAAGAGGCCGTGAAGCGCGCCACTAGTGTCTATTTGGTCGACCGTACCATACCGATGCTCCCTGAGCGCCTCTGTAATTTCATTTGTTCGCTGCGCCCCGACGAGGAAAAACTCTGCTATAGTGTTATCTTCACATTGGACGAAGAAGCTAATATCAAGAGCTATCATATCGCTCACACGGTGATCAAGAGTAATAGAAGGTACGCGTACGAGGAGGTACAGGATATCCTGATGGGCAAGGACGGCGACTATGCCGATGAATTGCGTACCCTCGACCGCTTGGCCAAGAAATTGCGTGAGAAGCGTTTCAAGGGCGGTGCCGTGAAGTTTGACCGTGAGGAGCTTCACTTTGACATTGATGAGAACGGGAAACCTGTCCGTGCTTATTTCAAGAAGTCAAATGATGCTACCCAACTCATTGAGGAGTTCATGCTGTTGGCCAACCGTACCGTAGCGGAAAGTATCGGTAAGGCTAAGAAAGGTACGAAAGCCAAGACGCTGCCTTACCGTATCCATGACCAGCCAGACCCCACCAAACTGGAAACCCTGCGTGAGTTTGTGGTTAAGTTCGGCTACAAGATGAAGACCAGTGGTACGAAAGGGGCCATTTCCCGTTCGCTGAACACGCTGATGGAGGACTGTCAGGGCAAGAAAGAGCAAAAGCTCATTGAGACCGTGGCATTACGTGCAATGATGAAGGCCAAGTACTCTACCCATAACATAGGACACTACGGACTGGCTTTCGAGTATTACACCCACTTCACGTCACCCATCCGCCGTTATCCCGACACGATGGTACACCGTCTGCTCACCAAGTACCAGGACGGAGGTCGTTCGGCTAATCAGGAGAAGTATGAAGAGCTGTGCGAGCATTGTTCCGACATGGAGCAGGTTGCCCAGCAAGCTGAGCGCGACTCTATCAAATACAAGATGGTGGAGTTCATGGAAGACAAGATCGGTAACGAGTACGATGCTCACATCTCTGGCATTCAGTCGTATGGCATCTATTGCGAGATAGACGAGAACCACTGCGAGGGCATGGTACCCATGCGCGACCTGGACGACGACTACTATGACTTCGACGAGCGTAACTACTGCCTGGTAGGCCGTCGTCATCATCATAAGTATCAGTTGGGCGACGCTGTGCGTATCAAGGTGGCACGTGCCAACTTGGAGAAACGTCAGCTCGACTTTACCATTGCTGACTAGTTCTCAGCCGTTTTGCTAAGCAAGTGTGATGTTATCCACCTCTACGGGCTCGTGGAGGAATACTTGCGCTGACTCCTTGAACTTCTCGGGGTTCTCGGTGGTCAGGTAGTGAACGTGTCCGCCCTTTGTGCAACGCTCCTCTATGGCTGGATGATGGACGAAATAGCGTTGCAATGCTCCTGCCACGTACTCACCCTGTGACACGATGCGGATGCCACGAGGTGTGTATTTGTGAATCTTGGGCAGTAGGAGCGGGTAGTGTGTACAACCTAAGATAATTGTGTCGATGTCTGGGTCTAAGCGCATCAACTGGTCGATACGCTTCTTCACAAAGTAATCGGCACCCGGCGAGTCTGCCTCGTTGTACTCTACTAAAGGCACCCAGAAGGGACATGCCACACCGCTTACCTGTATGTCCGGGAACAGTTTGTGAATCTCCAGATTGTACGACTCACTCTTGATAGTACCCTCTGTGGCAAAGATGCCAACGTGACGAGAATGCGTCAGCTGACCGATGACTTCTGCCGTTGGACGGATGATGCCTAACACGCGCCGGTTGGGGTCCAGGTTAGGCAGATCGTTCTCCTGAATGGTGCGCAGGGCCTTTGCCGAAGCCGTGTTACACCCCAGAATGACCAGGTGACACCCCATTTCAAACAGGCGTGTTACCGCCTGGCGCGTAAACTCATACACCACATCGAATGAGCGTGTTCCGTAGGGCGCACGGGCATTGTCGCCCAGATACAAGTAGTCGTATTGGGGAAGCAACTGTCGAATGCCATGCAGAATGGTCAATCCGCCGTATCCACTGTCGAAGATGCCAATCGGACCTGGTTCGCTGGGGAGAACTGCCATTTTCTTATTGATTAACGTTTATTGTTTACCGTTTTCTTTACGGCCTCAGTAATGTCTATTCCTAGGGCGGGGTTGACATAAGTAACGGCACCCTTATCCATGTTTAATACAAAAGCCAGTTTGTTTTCTTGTGCAACGCTGCTTACAGCCTGGTCAATCATGTTGATGATCTCCGTTGTCAGTTTTTTCTCGGCATTGTCAAGCAGTAACTGACTCTCTTTCTTGAATGCTATGTTCTTGTCCAGAATTTCCTGCAGTTCGCTCTGGCGCTTTTGCAGGATGGTCTTCGGATAAGTGGCTTGTCCGTCCAGGAATTCCTCATATTTCTTGTTGAAGTCATCCTCCACGCGTTTCTGTTCGGCCTCATACTGCTTGCGCAACTCTGCCATACTGGTGGTCATTTCGGCATATTCGGGCATGGCTACCATCACCGAGTCGTAGCTCAGGAATCCATATCTCAACACAGCAGTCAGGCTGTCGGCATTCAGCTCCTGTGCGTAGGTTGTCAGTCCTGCCAGAAGCGTTACGAGGATCATCATTATCTTCTTCATCGTTCTCATTTTTATGTTATTCGCCGACAAAGGTACGAATAAGTGAGCGAAATGCCAAATTTATTTGAGCATTTCCGAGCGTGAGTACCTTCGACCGCAGGTCAAAGGTACGATTAAGCGAGCAGAAAACCAAATTTATTTGAGCATTTAGTCCGTCCCGACGGACTGCCAGTCCGAACGGCTCGGACTGAGAGTCCGAAGCCTACGGACTCCCGGCTACTATTAATACCCAAGGTTATTTCCCCATAACCTTGGGTTATTTTGCAATAACCGTTCCTTATTGGAGAATAACCGTTCCTTATTTGACGCAGAAAAAAAGTTTTTCGTTTTTACCCTCCCTTCTTCCCTTTTCCGCTCAGAATCCCTTTATTTACTGGGGTTCACGGACGGGAGGGAAAACAAATATCCCTCCCGTCTCCCTCCCGTTCAGGGTCCCTTGTTTTCATAATGGGAGGGAGCGAACCCAAAAAAGGGAGGGTAACGGGAGGGATAATCATTCTCCCTCCCGTGTCTCAAACGCCCTGTACATCGGCATTTGAGAGAGGTAACGGGAGGAAGGGAGGGTAAAACAGCAATTCCTAATTTTCCGAAAGTAATTTTCGTTACTTTCGGAATATTTTAATTTCTATTCGGAGTATTTGTAATTACTTTTGGAGAAACCATCTTGACTTACTACATCGGATGTCAGTCACCTTCCCTTCTATGGCCAGAAACTGAAAAATGATCACTAGAACCGACCCCATGATCTTTTTAGCGAAACATAAGAGCGGGAAGCCGAGACCGACGGATGTCGGCGCGGCTTCCCGCTCTCGTTTCTTGTCAATGTGAATCAATGAACCTGTCCCTACGATTCCCGCAGAACCGCCTGCGCCTGAGCGAAGCGAAGAACTTCCTGTTTAACTCCATTTTATAACTCCCGAAGCTTAAAGGATTTTTTTTGAATTATGCTTCGATTTTGAGATTTTATTTGTACCTTTGCAGCCGACTACAGGTACGCAAGACAGTGAAATAACTTTTAGTTATAAAGATGCCGATTTTTATATAGGACAGTAATAATACAAAAATAATACAAAACAACAACACAATGTTAAACAAATTCAAATTGATGGCTATGGTCATCGCAATAGTTTCTCTTGCCGCATGCTCCGACAGCAAAATCGATGAAAATCAGCCAACTGGTGGTAATGGTGGTGGGAGTAGTAAAGACTACAACATCAATGACAAGTCTTTCAGCCAAAGCAATTGGCGCAACCAGGACAAGATTTACATCTTCGACCAGAAGAGTACCGACATTAAGGACGATAACGGGCAGACGGGCTATAACACTATCAATCTCCCCTGGTCCAGTAGTGTGGTGAACACCAATCTTCCACCCAACTTCTGCGATGCCATCACACCGGAGAACGGATGGGAGTTGGCACTCAACCTCTGCGGCGACCGCACATTTCCGCTCGCTAATTACTTCGCCCTCTACAACAAGTATTCGGGCGTTCTCCGCTTTTTCTACTACATGCCGGAAAACTTTACGTCGGGCAACGACCACATGTGGGAAATCGACATGACCGACGCTATGGCACAACGCTCGGTCTATGGCTACGGACTGCCCCTGGACCGGCAAATAGTGAACAAAGCTGCCCTGAGTCAGACCGTGAGCAACATGTTTGTTGACTACGTCACGCCGTATGTGAGGAATGTCGCTCCTGATGGCAAGATTACGCCTAACGCCGGCTGGTGGGCATTCGATATTGACATGTCGCTCTACCGTCCAGACGACAATGGCTTCGGCCAGGGACAGCAAATGTCTCTGCAGATGCGCTCGTGGAAAGAGGATCATGTGTCGCTCGCCACTGCTATCACGGGTACCTTGGATGGTCAAATCAAATTGGACCAGACCAAGGATGCTACTCTCAGCAAGTCGAAAGGCCTTCTGGGCTGGATTGCCGACATCACCGGCTTCGGCTCGTCAGTGTCAAAACTGCTGGCGGTGGGTTCTGCCGACGCATTTAGCTGGGTTGATGCCATTGAGAGCGGAATCAGTGTGGCAAAAACTGGCATGGGCCTCTTTGCCGATTTTCGCAGCGAAGTAGAAGGTGGAAATAAGCCCATATCGCAGCTGGATACTCTGAGCAAGATCAATGGTACCATCAGCCTCAACATTGATGCCTCGGCTAAGACCGAAGGCACCATTAAGTCGTCAATACCTGTTACAGGTGTGGCTTCTCCCACTATCCATCCCGCTAACTTTAGTTTTTTTGGTTCCAGTGTCGGCAATGGCACATGGAACATCAAGAGCAGCCCTGTGGTCTATTATTATAATAAAGGTGGGATAACAATTGGTCTTAATCATAGTGGTTATAATAATAAGCCCTGGAGCAGAGCTTACGTGTTTGACCCCAGTAGTGTGGAGTTGGTGCTCAACCCCCAAATATTCCCTGAGAGCGACATAGAGTGGGTCAAGGTGGATGCGCTCTGCGGCGCAAGGTTGTCTGCGACAAGTCAAAAGGCATCTGTTTACCGCAAAGCATTTGGCTTGGATTATAATTATGATTACAACGAACCAATAGACGATGGTATATTCCCGGAAATAATTTATAAAGACCATTATCAATGGCAGGTTGATTTCTTGTATCGAAGTGATAACAAGATGAATACGGACTATTATGTGTTCAAGGAAGACAAGACTGCCGCAGGAACCGAGTCAAAAAGATACCTCAGCGGAAGAGGGGTGGATGGCTACATGATTGAACCGTATGCTGTTGAGGAGTTACCGGATTTGGAGGTGAACGTGATGGTGCTTGTCAAACTGAAGAGCAAGCAGAACCCCATTGTCATGAGTCGTCCCTATTTGCCGATTTTGAAGAAGCTTGACGTAAAGAGTTCGACAGACATTGCTGCCCTGGAGGATAAAGTGGTGAAAGGCAAGGCCAAGGTGGGCAAGATAGAAAGAGGCCCCATCTACGACTATCAGCTTAAGCGCATTCATGGCTACAAGAGATCTGCAGATGATTGGTTTTTCCTGCCAGTATCTACAAAGAGCGAAGGATGCTACGATGCCAGGCCATTATTCGAGACGCCTGCGAATTATTCAGGAGAAAGTAGTTATGGTGTGGAAATTTCTACAAATCAGTCCAAGACTGGCGAATGGAACATAGAATGGTCTTATGCCAATGCCGATGAACCTTGTGGATATGAAATGGAAGCTAATTTATCTACTGATGATATCACTTATCCTTCCTCTTGGAAACTCAAGGCCAAACTGAACGCTGGCGATGACTGGACGGTCATAGATGAGCATAATAACGATTACTGGACCGAAGGATACGGTAGTTGTACTTATTTCAAACTGAAAGTACAGAACAAGTCGTGGAAGTATTATCGTCTGGAAATTACTGAAAAAGCCAGCTCCAAACAATTACTGAACATTAACTACTTTAGACTTGTCTACTAAGGTCGTTATAGACATAGATCATGGGGACAGG